>ERZ1645000.1-NODE-1-length-259055-cov-10.778239_pt1 | contig 259055 bp, 247 predicted proteins | sample MGYA00579300_ERZ1645000 | MGnify/ENA primary metagenome ERZ1645000 (study PRJEB40715, sample SAMN01894147) | human oral metagenome | study: EMG produced TPA metagenomics assembly of PRJNA78025 data set (Human Oral Subgingival Plaque Microbiome). | reverse complement strand
CCTTGGCAAAGAATCGGATACGATTTTGTACTATCAGCCGACGCTGCGAATCTCGACAGCCGACGCTAAGGAAATCTACGAATTCAGCCATGACAAAAGCCAGCCGAACGAGTATTCGACGGCGCTGGTGTCGGTTGATGATGAGAAAAATATCGATGCGGTGAAGGACGAAATTAGCAAAGACTACAGCGCCTATTCGATTCAGGATGTGCGCAAGACGCTGCTCACCATGGTCAATGCGGCGCAAGCGGCGCTGGCGGGATTCGGCGGCTTGGCACTGCTGGCGAGCGTGTTCGGGATTATCAACACCATGTACATTTCGGTGCTGGAGCGAACCAGCCAAATTGGGTTGATGAAGGCACTGGGAATGAGCGGCCGCGATATTGGTAAATTGTTCCGCTACGAGGCAGCGTGGGTTGGTTTGTTAGGCGGCTTGATTGGCGTTGGACTGGCAAGTTTGGTGACGCTGCTGAATCCAGTGATTGCCAGCGCGCTGAAGTTAAGCGCAGGGACGAATTTGCTGGTGATTAATCCGCTGCACATTGGTTTGCTGGTGATTGGTCTGGTGGCGATGGCGGTAATTTCTGGCTGGCTACCGAGCCGCAAAGCAACAAAATTAGACCCGATTGAGGCGTTAAGGACGGAATAGGAGAAATATCATGATTGAACTAAAAAATGTGACGAAGATTTACGGCAAAAAGAAAAATCAATTTACGGCGCTGAAAAACGTCAGCTTGAATATCCCGACGGGCGCGAGCGTGGCTATCCTCGGCAAATCCGGTTCTGGAAAATCGACGCTGATGCACGCGATTTCCGGGCTAGATCGGCCACAGCACGGCCAGGTGATCATCGACGGGCAAGATATATTGCAGCTGAAGCCAAAGCGCGTCGACGAGTTTCGCGCCAAGAAAATCGGCTTCATCTTCCAGAGTTTTTTCGTCCAAGGCAATGAGAGCGTGGTTGACAACGTCAGTTTGCCGCTGGAAATTGCGCGGCTGCCGCGCAAAAAGCGGGCGCACAAAATCAACGCGGCGCTTAAAGCGGTGGATTTGTACGATAAGCGCAAAAACCGTGCCAAGGACCTGTCGGGCGGGCAGAAGCAGCGCTTGGCGATTGCTCGGGCTATTGTCGGCGATCCGCAAATCATCTTTGCCGACGAACCAACTGGCAACTTGGATAGCGAAACTGGCGCTAAGGTGGAAGGATTGCTATTTGGCTATAATAAGCAAAAGGGTGTCACGCTGATTGTAGTGACACACGATGCCGACCTAGCGAAAAAATGTGATTATCAGATTATAATCAAAGATGGGCGGGTCGAGAAATCGACCGTGCCAGAGGAGAAAAAACATGGACGTTAGTGCTTACGCCGAAAGCTTGGCGACTCAGCTGCGCAAAGGATTTTTGGTCTACTGTGTTCTGCTAGTTTGTGCTAAACAGCCGCAATATACCGGCGACATTGTGAAGCAATTGAGCGAGTCGGAGCTGATGGTGGTTGAGGGGACAATTTATCCGCTGCTCAGCCGCTTGCAAAAATACGGCTATCTCAAGCACGAATGGCAGGAAAGCGAACAGGGGCCGCCGCGCAAATATTATTCGCTGACTGACAATGGCAAGCAATTGGTGGATGAATTGAAAGATCGGATAAAACTGTTAAACAATTCGCTGAAAAATCTCGAGAAAGGAGCAAAGCGATGAAAGAAATAACCAGAATCCATTTGGCGAAAACGCCGTTTAGCGCGGAGATTGATGCCAAAAAATCATTGGAGAAATACCTTAATTCAATTCAAAAAAATATGCATGCCGAGCCGGAAGCCATGCAAGAAATTGAAGCGCGAATGGTGGAGCTTTTGGCGGAGCGCGGCGTGGCAAAAGACGGCGTAATCGGTAACGATGATGTTCTGGCGATTCAGAAACAGATGGGCGAGCCGCGCGATTTTTCGGACGGTAGCGACAATGCGGAGACAGATGTTGACGTAGATGACGAGGTATTGGGCAATTCGTCTAAGCAGCTAATGCGCGATACTGAACATGGTTTGATCGGCGGCGTGTGTGCTGGCGTAGCAGCTTATTTTGGCGTTAATCCGTTGTGGATACGCTTGATCGCTATCTTTTCGCCGTTTATAACGTTTGGCACGGCGGTACTGATTTACATCGTCATGTGGCTGTCGATTCCTGAAGCGCGGACGGCTTCCGACAAGCTGCGGATGCGCGGCGAGCCGGTGACGCTGGATGCGCTCAAACGCTTGTCGATTGACGATAGTACTAAAGAGCAAGCAGCAAGCACCGCTGCCAAGATTTTCCGCTTTTTGCTGGGAATTATATTGGCGATGATAGCGTTTGGACTGCTGGTGGCGCTGCTGGTCGGCGGCGTGTTCGGCTTTGGCGCAGTGGCAGCGTTGAACGGATTTACCGCGCAAAGCTGGGCGTGGGGATTGCTATGCTGCTTGGTTTTGGGCGGTGCAGTTTTGTTCACCTTGACGTTGCTGGCTACCTGGAGCGTCTTTACCTGGAAGTTGAAACGTCCGGTGATTATAGCGATGCTGGGTCTATTGATGGCTGGCGCGGTTTGTTTGTCGGGCGTGGCAATTTTCAGCGCTAATACTTATTCTAATCTAACTTACGATTACGAGAAAACTCTAAAAGTTAAAACTGTTGACGCCTCAGAGGTTGCTGCCGGCGCTAAAAGTATAGTAGTTGATGGCAACGGTGAATATGTTGCGATGGAATATGGCGGCTATGCCGAAAAGACTCGGTTGGAAGTAAAATATCACGATACGCAATATTCCAAAGTACCGGAAGTAAAATTGCGCCGCGACGGCGACAAACTCGTGGTTAATGTAAAAAGCCAGATAGACGAGACGTGCAGCCATCGCGGTTTCACGGAGTCTATGCGCTGTCGCTACATGTACGGTCCGGTTTCCGTCAGGGTTTACGGCCCGGTGGATTTGCTGGCGTCTGGCCGCGACCGCGATAATACGTTTAATTATAACGATTAAAACTTTAAGCAACTTTTCATGACACGCCTATACAGTAGCGCTCATGAAAGCAGCTACAATTACTCAACCCTTGGCGTTGGCGGCTCCGGCAGTCGACGACCAAATTTTGCGACCGCTCAATCCGCGGACATTGACGGTTGATATCGTATTGCCAGTTTTTAACGAAGCTCACGTGCTTGAGCGGGCGGTTACCAAACTGCATAGATATCTTGCCAGCAATCTGCCATATAAATGGCGTATAATTATTGCCGATAATGGCAGCACCGACGACACTGCGGCAATTGCTCGCCGGCTAGCCGAGAGATATCCAGAGATCCGCTTGCTGCAATTGCCAGAAAAAGGCCGCGGCCGGGCTCTTAAACAGGCTTGGGTGAGTAGCAAGGCGGATATTCTAGCCTATATGGATATTGATTTGTCGACGAATCTTGACAGTTTTAAACCGATGATTACGTCGCTGATTACCGGCGATGCCGGACTATTGACCGGTTCGCGGTTAATGAAACAATCGCGAACGACGCGCGGCTTCAAGCGAGAGTTTATTTCGCGCTGCTACAATCGAATTATTCGCGCTACTATGAAGACTAAATTTGTTGATGCGCAGTGCGGTTTCAAAGCGCTACGCCGCGATGTGGCCCAAAAGCTGCTGCCGCACATTAAGGACACGGCTTGGTTTTTCGATACTGAGTTGCTAGTCAAAGCTGAATATAACGGCTATAAAATCCACGAGGAACCAGTAGAATGGATTGAAGATACTGATTCCCGGGTTGATGTTGTTAAAACAGCAACAGAGAATATTAAGGGCTTGTCGCGAGTACGCCAAGAATATGGTCAGTCGAGTTTCGGCGAGATGGCAGCGTTTGGTGGTTTGCTGCTTTTCACGGCGATATTTTATCTATGGAATTTGACCATTAATGGCATGGCCAACAGTTATTATGCAGCGGCTGCGCAAGCGGCAAGTACTAACTGGACGGCATGGCTATTCGGCAGCTTAGACGCGGCGAATTTCGTTAGCGTCGACAAGCCACCAATTAGCATGATGATTATGGGATTGTTCGGCCGGATATTTGGTTTTTCGTCGTGGAGCATGCTGTTGCCGCACGCGCTGGCAGGTATCGCTACGGTGGCGCTGGTTTACCTAACGGTTAAACGATGGTACGGTGCTCGTGCCGGATTGATTGCCGGGGCGGTAATGGCGTTGACGCCAGCTGCTGCGCTAATGTTTCGTTTTAATAACCCAGATAGTTTCTTGACGCTATTTTTGACGGCCAGTGCTTATAGTTTTTTGCGGGCTTTCGAAGGAAGTAGGCCAGTGTTATGGTTGAGTCTGGCTGGTTTATTTACGGGGTTTGCTTTTAATACTAAAATGTTACAAGGTTTGCTTTTGTTGCCAATAATGACAATCATTTACATTAGCTTTGCACGCCCAAAATTCACTACCAGAATGTGGCATCTCGGCGTGGCTGGCATAGCGACAATTGTATCGACGTTTTGGTGGAGTATTTTGGTGTGGCTAACGCCAGCGGTAAATCGACCTTGGGTTGGTAGCACGAGCAACAATAGCATATGGAGTTTGATATTCGGTTATAACGGTTTTGGGAGACTGTTGGGTAATGGTGGTGGTCCTGGAGGCCGGACAGGCGGTATGATGCAAATGGGTGCGCAGACTGCTAGTCAAACCGCTTCGCCAGCAGCGCAAGCAATGATGCCGCCGATTGGTATGATGGGCGGCAGTTTTGGTGCGGGTGGTCATGGTGGCGGTCCTGGCGGTGTTGGCTTTGGCGGCGAGACTGGCGTGCTGCGTATATTTAATGAGAGCTTTGGGCCGAATATTGCTTGGCTAATTCCGGTAGCCTTGATTAGTGCTGGGTTAGTAATCTGGTTGTTGCGCCGAGCACCGCGACACAATAAGGAGCGCATCGGTGTGTTATTATGGCTGGGTTGGCTGCTGATGCATATAGTAATTTTCAGCATGACTAGCGGCACCATTCATCCGTATTACGTTGTAGCTATGGCGCCGGCGGTAGCAGCGCTGGTCGGTATCGGGGCGCCATACATATGGCAAGCTTACACGCGCCGCACCAAAGTAGCCTGGATACTGCCGCTGAGTATCGCGCTAACGACAATTCTTAGCATTATTATGCTCGGCTATAGCAACTATTGGCCTTGGCTGATGTGGCTAGTGGTGATTGCCGGTGGTGTAGCAACTATTTTGACGCTGCTGCCGTTATCGCAGACGAAACGGCTCAAACAAATTATTCTTGGCTTAGCAATTACTGCTGGTATGGCGGCACCGATTGTCTTTAGTGTTAGCACGGTAGCTACAGCGCATAGTGGCAGTATTCCAACGGCTGGTCCAGGCGCTTCAGCGATGAGTAATACGAATAACGAATCGGCGCGAGCTGAATCGACGCTCGTCTCGTTTTTGCTAGAAAACCGTCATGGCACGACATGGCTGGCGGCAGTTAACAGCGCTAACGAATCGGCGCCGATTCAATTATCAAGCGGCCAGCCAGTCATGGCCATCGGCGGCTTCAATGGTAGTGACTCGACGTTGACGCTATCGCAATTCAAACAGCTTGTGCGACAAGGAAAGGTTCGCTATTACGTAGTAAACAGCGGACAAGGGAAATCTGGCGGTCCCAGCGGTATGGGTGGAACAGGTAGCAATTCCGAGATTCTAACATGGGTGAAAAGTGCTGGTAGTAAAGTTGATTACGGCGGTACGCAATATACAGTTTATGATCTTGCGGTGGCTGCTTAAGAATACTTTAAGCTCAACCGCGCATACTGTCATTACAAACCTAAATAAAGGAGTGAATATGACCAAGAATTTGAATTTGACAACTGATGAAGCGCTTGTTTTGCAGCAGATTAGCGAGAGTGGCGAGGAAGACCTGACGGGACTAACCGAAAGCTTGCAAATGAGCCGTCCGAAATTGATGACACAGCTGAGTCGCCTCAAAAACAAAGGTTTAATCAAAATTAAAACGACCGCTGGCGATTGGTGGATTTCGATGAGCCGCCGCGGCAAGCAGACGACTCACTACTTGTGGCCAGAAATGTCCTTAAATTACTAAACCATTAAACAAAAGAAAGGTTATAATAAAATTATGAAGATTTTGGTTGTTGACGACGAGAAACGAATTGCCAAGTCGATCAAGCAAGGGCTCGAAATGGACGGCTACGCGGTTGATATCGAGCATGATGGCGAGGATGGCTACAATGCGGCGCGGGCTGATGATTATGATCTCATTATTCTCGATGTGATGATGCCAATCATGAATGGCTTTGAAGTCGCCAAAAAGCTGCGTGCTGACGGTAATAAAACGCCAATCTTGATGTTGACAGCCAAAGATCAGAATAAAGATATTGTGGAAGGCCTGGATAGCGGCGCCGACGACTATTTGCCGAAGCCGTTTAGCTTCGAGGTTCTCGGCGCTCGCGTTCGGGCGTTGCTGAGGCGGCCGCAGGATGTGCTTGATAACATTTTGACAGTGCGTGATCTTGAACTTGATATCGCTAATCACACTGCTAAACGGGCTGGTAAAGATATCAAGCTATCTAACAAAGAATTTGCCATTCTTGAATATTTGCTGCGCAACAAGAATCAAATTCTTAGTAAGCAAAACATCATGACGCACGTTTGGGACTTTGATGCCGATATTTTGCCGAATAACGTTGAAGTTTTTATTAACTATTTACGCAACAAAATTGATAAGCCTTTTCCAGGCACTGATCCGATTATCCAAACGGTACGAGGGTTTGGATATATCGTTAAGGACGAGATTAGAAAAGCATGAAAAATGTTGGTCAACGTGCCGTTGTTCGCTTAGCGGGGACCTATTTGGCGATCATCATGTCTATGTCGATTGCCTTTAGTTTGATAATTTATGGACTATCAAGCCAAGAATTTCATCGCCGGCCGCCGAATGATCAGCAGGCAACTTCTACGATTCGTTCCGCCGAGCCGGGTACGGTTATTTCAATTCACAGCTATCTTGATACGCGTGAAGATGAAGCGATGGCGGCGATTCGCTTAAACTTGCTGCTGGCAAATTTAACGGTGTTTTTGATAGGCGGGCTAGTCAGCTATCTGCTAGCTCAGCATACGCTGCAGCCAATCGAGGATAACATGGCGGCGCAATCGCGTTTTGTCAGCGATGCTAGCCACGAATTACGCACGCCGTTGACCGCACTGCTGGCAGCTAATGAGGTGGCATCAATGAATCCGAAATTGACACTCAAGCAAGCCAAACAGGTTATTGCTGACAATGTTGATGATGTTAAACGTTTACAAAAATTAACCAACTCAATGTTAGGATTGCTCAAAGAAGACAAGCTGGAAATTCAGAAAAGCAAGGTCGGTTTGCAATCGGTGATTGCTCGGGCGATGAACCTAGTAGTAAATCAGGCGCTGGCAAAAGATATTGCTATCGATGATAAAACTAAAAATTTTTTGCTGCTTGGCGATCGACAAAGTTTAGAACAGCTTTTCACGATTTTGCTAGACAATGCTATTAAATATAGTAACAAAGGTGGTACCATTACTATTTCTAGCAGCAAAAAGGGTAAGCACGTCAGCGTTGCTGTGGCGGACGCTGGTATTGGCATGAGCGACGAAGTAAAGTCGCAGATTTTTACGCGATTTTATAGAGCCGAAGAGTCGCGTACTACTGCTGGATACGGCTTAGGCTTGTCAATTGCCGAGCGGATTATTAAGGCGCATGGCGGACGAATTAACGTCGATAGCGAACAGAATGTTGGTTCGACTTTTACAGTCATTCTTCCTGTATACAACAAGAAAAAATAGTTTTTAAGGCATCTTTAATAGCTCCTAGTTATATTTTAATCAGTATTAATTAACAAAAGGAGATGAATAAATGTCAACTAAAATTGAAGATGGTTTTGAAATGCCTTCTGGCGGTACGCCATCAATACGGCCAGTGGCGCAATGCTCGTCTATGACGCCAACTATGATTTTGGCCGTCATAGCAATTGTGTTGTTCGCTGGCGGGTTAGGCTTTGTCGGCGGCATGCAAGTCAATAAATCATCGCAAAGCAATTCAATGAATGGTGCGCCTGGAGGCAATTCACCAGTGCCGCAGCAGGCTGGTTCTAGCACAAATAACGCTACCGCACCTCAGGAGTCGCCTAGCCCATCAAGTAGTAGTCGGCAGTAGATTTACAGACTAATGCAGGCAGGCATTTCAACTAATAACTGATTCCAGCAGATTTCATTGCTGGCTGGATGACGAACTTTTCAAAATTATCAGCATTAGCCCAAACATAACTAGCATTAGTATCGGTGTTTGTGCCGCTAACTAGCTTACCGTTAAGGACTTTTTGGCTGCCGACATCTTTGCCGTTAATGTACATAGCTGGCGTGCCGCCAACGCTGTCCTTTTTGCCAAGCGCCATGTCGTAATCAATTTTTTTACGGATGTTTGGATTTTCGAGATCAGCCTTGAATTTTTCTACATTCAAGCCCTTGATGTCGGAGGCTAACTTCACAAAGTTTTCAGTACGAGTTGACCCGGATAACTCTACCCAGCTAGCTCGATTTTCGAAAAGCGAGTTGTGCATTTCCCAGTACTTACCTTGTAGTCCAGCTGATTCGGCGGCAGCCGCTGCGGCCAGCGCGTTCGGGTGAGCGCTAGTTAGCGGATAATTGCGGAAGATAAACCCAATCTTGTCTTTGTACTTTTCAGTGACTTTTTTGGTGACCGGGTAAGATGAATTGCAGCCTGGACATTGAAAATCGGCATATTCAACTAGTAGTACTTTGCTGTTAGCGTTACCATAAACATGTTCGCTAATATCGCCGCTTTCGCTTGATGCTGGCTGCGCCTTCGTAGTATCGACGCTTGAAACATCAATTTGATTGCGCTGCTGTAAAAAAATCAAGCCGCCAATCAATCCTACGCACATCGCCGCAAAAATAATCCATGCCTTTTTGGTCATATTTCCTCCGCTTATTACTAGAGGCTATTATACTGCTTATGAGCTCGCCAATCAAGCGGGCTTGCGGTACAATATATGTATGCGGTTATTCTTAGCGATTTTGTTTGTGATGATTACCTTAGCGTTGATAGCAGTGACGTCAATTTCGCCGCGCCGAACAAAGCTATCAATGTACGAGTTAGAACGCCGCCGTCGTAAGGGCGACACCGCAGCGGCTGACGAATTACGGCGAATACTACTGCTTGATGATATTGTATCGCTGCGTAAGGCAACCGAAGCCCTACTACTGGTTCTGGCGGTATTATCGGCAGTATCGGCGTTTGGTTTTTTTATCGGCGTAGCTATTAGCGTGATGACGTCTTTAGTATATAGTAGAATTGCTCATTTTGACTGGTTGGTGCAGATGGTTGATGGATATTACCGGCGGATAGAGCCGAGATTGCTGACTTTCGTCGAGCGGCATCCGCGCTTGGGGCAAGTTTTGCGCAGTGTTAATGTGCAGAATGAGCCGAATATTCTTAGCTCGCGGGAAGAACTTGAGCATTTGATACGCGAATCATCGGGAATACTGTCGCTTGAAGAGAAAAAACTAATCAATAATGCCCTGCATTTTCATGAAAAAACCGTCGAAGAGGTAATGACGCCGCGCGGCGTAATGAATACAGTAGCTAAGGAAGATGTGATTGGGCCGTTGCTGCTTGATGAACTGCATAAGACTGGCCATAGCCGCTTCCCGGTGACTGACGGTGATATTGACCATATTGTTGGTATTCTGCATATTCGTAGCTTACTGACGCTTGATAACGGTAAGAAAACTAGCCGCGTTGAAACGGCGATGGACAAGAAGATTTACTTTATCAACCAAAACCAGAAGCTGGAGCGCGCCTTGTCGGCCTTTATCAAAACGCGGCATCATATGTTTATTGTTGTTAACGATTATCGCGAGACAGCGGGTATCTTAACGCTCGAGGATACATTAGAGGCGTTGCTTGGCCGTAAAATCCTCGATGAATTTGATGTAGTTGACGATTTGCGCGTGCTGGCGGCGCGTAATCCGAACAAAAATAATAAGAGTCCATCGGCTACTGACGTTAAATAAGTCAGTAATTTTAGCACTCTTGCACTTCGAGTGCTAACGCGCTATACTATAGCAATATGGCAAAGCGCGACTATTATGAAGTACTAGGTATCAGCAAAAACGCCTCTGAAGACGAAGTTAAGAAAGCTTTTCGTAAGCTGGCTGTTAAGTATCACCCCGACAAAGAAGGCGGCAGTGAAGAGAAATTCAAAGAGATTAACGAAGCTTACGAAGTTCTCAAAGATAAGCAAAAACGTCAACGCTACGACCAGTTCGGTCATGCTGGCGTAGGCGGTTCTGGCGGTGGTGCTGGTTACAGCGGTAATCCTTTTGAAGGTTTTGGCGGTTTCGGCCAAGGTCAAAATATTAATTTCGATTTTGGCGAAGGCTTGGGCGATATTTTCAGTCAGTTTTTTGGCGGGCCGTCCGGGCAATCGCGCCGCAATAGCCGGCCGCGTGGGCGCGACGTTGAAACGCGTGTTACTTTGACTTTCGAAGAAGCGGTGTTTGGCAAAGATGTCGAGATTGCGTTAATGATTAACGACGAATGCGAGCATTGCCACGGCGCGACCGTCGAACCGGGTTTCGAGATGAAAACTTGTCCAGATTGCCAAGGCGCCGGCCAGCGTGTCCGCACAATGAACACGATGTTTGGCCCGATCCAACAAGCGGTAGTCTGCGAAACCTGTAAAGGCCGCGGTAAAATACCCGAGAAAGAATGTACAGTTTGCCATGGCTCTGGCGTGCAACGCCGCGAGCAGAAAATCACTGTCAAAATTCCAGCAGGTATTGATGACGGTTCGACAATTCGTTTGCGCGAGCGCGGTGAAGCGATTGCCGACGGCGAACGTGGTGATTTATACATCAATATTCGCGTTAAAGCGCATAAGAAATTTACCCGCGAGGGCGATTTGATTCTTAGCCAAGAACATATCGGTATGGTTGATGCGGCACTCGGTACTGAAATTGACGTTGAGACAGTCGACGGCATAATTACCATGAAGGTACCGGCCGGTACGCAGTCGGGTACTGATTTTAAATTGTCTGGCCATGGCGTGCCATACCCGCGCAGCGAACGGCGCGGCGCCCATATCGTTAGCATTATTGTCGATACACCGACTAAACTGTCTAAAAAGCAGCGTGAACTGTTAGAGCAATTCGAAGCCTCTAAAAAACGCGGTATTTTCTCATGAGACACGGGCTTTTAACTTGTCATCGTACATAGACGACATGATAAAATAAAAGCATGACTTTTACTATCGTTCTAGCAATAGTCTTTGGCGTGTTGTTTTTGTTGGCATATATGACGCGCCGGCGATTCGGCGTATTGACGCTAGCGCTAGCAGCTGGTTCAATCTTGGCTGATTTGTGGAGTAGCGAGGCAACGCCATACGTTGCTAATTTTGGCATCGTTATCATCCGTCCGCCGTTAGTAGATGTGGTGGCGGTTATATTAACTCTAGCACCTTCACTGATATTACTATTCAGCGGGCCGGCGGCTAGTAACAAATTTCAGCGAATTGGCGGGTCAGTGATATTTGCAGTGTTAGCTGTGGTATTAATGTTTGAGCCGCTAGAAAATGCGCTAGTGGTTGATGAGTTCGGCAAGCAAATCGTCAGCCGTATTAATGCGTCTTATGCTATTATCGTGACTGTGTGCCTGGTGCTGTCGATAATTGATGTGTTGCAAACTCATGTGCGGCGCAACGAATCAAAAAAGAAGAGTAAAGAATAAAGACAGCTAAAAAATAAAAGACCTTCACGCTGAGGAGGTCTTCTTATTCTTGAAATGGAGGGCCCAGTGAGGCTTGAACTCACGACACCCTGCTTAAAAGGCAGGTGCTCTAACCAGCTGAGCTATGGGCCCGAGTAAATCTTACTATACAGTTTGCGGCGAGTCGTGTCAAGCTATGCTACTATCGAAATATGAGATGGTTGGGCGAGCGGCTTCATCCAATGTGGCATATTGCCGCTTTATGCTACGGACTAGTTAGCGGCTTGGTATTGGCGCAATGGTGGAACGGGGCTAGCTGGTGGTTAATTATTGCATCCATCCCGCTGATTAGTTTAGCTTTTTGGCAGCGGCGGCGGATTTTGTTAATTTTGATGCTAGGTGCGGGCTTGTTGGTTGGACTGGCTCGCGGCTCTAGCGATCAAGTGCAACTACAGTTATATAAACCGTTGTATGGTCAATCAGTGCGATTAACTGGAATAGTGCGGGATGACGCAGATAACGTAGCTGGTAGTACTAGACTGCAAATAACTTATATCAAAATGGGCGAGACGTCTTTACCTGGCCAAATTTGGTTGTCGCTGCGCGGTAATCCAGCAATTAAACGCGGTGATGAACTTGCTTTGCGCGGTGTATTGAAGCCGGGTTTTGGCAATTTCGCGGCAGTATTAGCAAAAGCGAAGCTTGACAGTGTCAAGCGAACATCTGGCGGCGATCCAGCACTAGAGTTGCGCGATACTTTTGCTGATGGCGTACATAAAGCGATTGGTGACCCAGGAGCTAGTTTAGGCATTGGCTTTTTATTGGGTAAGAAAAGTATGCTGCCAGATGATCTACTGGAGGCTTTGAAGATTGCTGGTCTGACCCATATCATTGTAGCGAGCGGCTACAATTTAACAATTCTGGTACGTTTGGCGCGGCGGCTATTCGCAAAAATATCAAAATATTTAGCGACGCTGGTTAGCTGTAGCTTGGTGCTGGGTTTTATCGCTATGACTGGCGCTAGCCCGAGCATGGTGCGCGCTGGGCTTGTTACTGGATTAAGCTTACTAGCATGGTATGTCGGCCGAAAGTTTCATCCAGTTGTTTTGCTGGGGCTAGTATCGGCAATAACGGTATTGTGCAATCCGAGTTATGCTTGGGGAGACATGGGTTGGATGCTAAGTTTTGCAGCATTCGCTGGTGTGATTATCGTGGCGCCAGTGATGACGGCCTATTTCTTTTCGGCTGATAAAGTCCCAGCTATCATTCAAATTCTGTTAGAAACATTAGCGGCACAGCTGGTAACTGCGCCGATTATCATGGCAGCCTTTGGGCAGTTGAGTGTAATTTCGTTGTTGGCGAATATCCTGGTTGGTCCGTTTATACCGTTGGCGATGTTGCTAACATCAATAGGTGGCGTTAGCGGATTGATCGTTCCAACGATAGCGCACATCATTGGCTGGCCAGCGCAGATGATGCTTGATGCGATGATTGTAGTAGTGAATTGGTGTGCCGAGCAATCTTGGGCTGCAGTTGAGCTGCAAATACCGTGGTGGATAGCGGTGCTATGGTACGGTTTGATAATTGCGGCAGTGTGGTTCATGAAATGGCGTAGCGGCTATCGACTGCGCGATGCTTCGATAGTGACATAACAGGGCTCATTTGCTATTATATAAGTAAGCATTTATCAATAAACTAACGAGGAGTAGTCATGTCAGGACATAGTAAATGGGCGACAACACATCGTCAAAAAGCTGTTGTTGATGCTAAACGCGGTGCGATTTTCACTAAAATTGGCAACCAGATCGCTATCGCAGCGCGGGCTGGCACTGACCCCACAATGAACTCTAGTCTAGCGATGGCTATCGAAAAAGCTAAGGCGGCAAATATGCCAGCTGCTAATATTCAGCGGGCGATCGACCGGGTTGCCGACAAAAATTCAGCGGCGCTAGAAGAAATTACTTACGAAGGTTATGGCCCTGGCGGCGTAGGGATTATCATTGAAACAGCCACTGATAACCGTAATCGAACTTTACCAGAGGTGAAATTGGCTTTAACTAAAAACGGCGGTTCAATGGCTGATGCTGGCAGCGTGATGTTTCAATTTGACCGTAAAGGGGTTATTCGGGTGGCAGCAAGCGGCGAAGAAGCATTGTTGCAAGTACTTGACGCAGGCGCCGAAGATGCTGTTGAGGCTGATGGTAAACTAATTGTCTATACTGGCATGAAAGATTTAGCGAGCGTTCGTAAGGCGTTGCTTGATGCAGGTATGACCATCGAGGAAGCCGAGTTGCAATACATTGCCAAAAATGACGTGCCTATCAGCGATGCTGAAACCGCTCGCAAAGTAATAAAAATTATTGACGCGCTCGACGATCTTGATGATGTGGTAAACGTCTATACGAATGCCGATATTACTGCTGATATTAACGATTAGTTGACTTTTAAGCTTGCCTTCATGTAGATTATAAGTATACATGGTATTTATAATTGCTAGGAGGCCTGATGCGATGTCTAAAACTCGTCATTTTGATAGCAACTATAACTCTTCAGCCAGTATTTTCGGGGTTGGCAGCGGCAGATGCTGTATCGACGGCGGCTGTTTCGCCGGATAACACGCTAAGCGTTGCGAGCGAAAACAATAGCGAGAATTTACCAACCGCTAAACAAGAGGAAAAACTCGGTAAGTCTAACGAGCCGCTAATTAATAAAGAAAATTCTAATTCATTGCCAGCTGCGAACGATGGGAAGACACTCCCGCTGCAGACTGCTGAAAACAAAACCACTGCCAAGCCTGCTGAAATCCCGCCGTCGGTTCCATCAAACCCTACTAGTGCCAACGAAACTGTATATAAAATAACAACATTACCGTCACCGTTGTTAGCAAAAAATGATGTTGTAGTCTCGGCGTTTAAAACTGATCCAAAATACGGCTATGCGGCGATAGAACTTTATAATACTAGTGATGAATTTTTCGATCTAGGACAGATGTCGCTAGAACTACGTTACGCAACAGCGGAAGCTGATTTTGTTTGTAATGCTAAATTGCGAGATTATCTGCGGCCGAAGAGTTATTTAACGCTGTACAACCCGAACTTGTCGCATGCGGATGACGCATTGCCTTTAGTGGGCTGTCCAGTTCCGAATAGCGATGCTTTGTACGATAAAGAGATAAATGTTTATCAAGCTGGACAGCTGGTTGAGGCGGTTCGAATTAACAATACCGATCTCGGCAAATATCAAAATGATATCTGGGAGCGTAAAGGCTGGAGCATATCTTATCGAACTGGCGTCTTTAAAACTGATTTTCGTAAACGAGCGACTGGCAATATGACATCAAGTGATTTGTACCGTTTGCCGCCGACGCCAACTTTACAGATTCTAGAAATTTTACCGAATCCAGCAGATTGTGCTACGGCTGACCCGAACCTTGCTTGTCATAGCTATGTTAAGGTTAAAAATGTTAGTCAAAGCCCAATAGACTTATCACTCTACCGCTTGCGTAGCGGCAACCAAGCGGTGTCAGATTCTACTAATAATCTTTCGAAGTTATCGGGCACGGTTCTGCCGGGTAAAATCTTTCTTATATCGGGGAAGACGCTGCATCTTGACAAGGCGTCTGGAACAGTGTGGCTGCAAGATGCCAACGGGTTAACTACCTATAAGAACGGCGTGATACCGTATGAGAAAGCCGATAGTGTTAGTAACAAAGGGCGATCTTGGGCGTATGATACTAAAACTGCGACTTGGCGCTGGGCGACGCCGAGTCCAGGTAGCGAGGGTAATGATTTTACGCCTAAACTTAATTATGGTAAGGGTAGCCTGAAAGCGTTGTCGGCTAAACCAAAAATAAAAATATTGAAACCATGCCGCGATGACCAATATCGCAGTGAAGAGACTGGCCGCTGCCGCAATATTGTTCAGAACAAGAAAAAAACCGTTGCCTTGAAACCTTGCAAAGAAGGTCAATATCGCAGCGAGGAGACCGGGCGTTGTCGCTCAATTGCCAAGGCGGCTGCAGCGGTTCTGAAACCGTGTAAAGAGGGCCAATTCCGTAACCCAGAAACTGGCCGTTGCAAGAAGATTGCTTCTGTTGATGATCTACCCAAACCGTGCAAAGCAGGCTGGGAACGCAATCCTTCAACTGGCCGCTGCCGCAAAATCAAGAAAGCTAGTAATACATTAGCGGCTTATCCAGTGCAGCCAGTAACAGTTCAGCAAACTAATCCAGCGGTGTGGTGGACGATTGGCGGACTAGCCTTGGCGGGTGTTAGTTATGGTGTCTGGGAATGGCGCACTGAAATTAAGCGCGGCTTAAGAAAAGCTATTCGATTTGGCAGGAAGTGATCTATACCAGCATGCGAATCATCGGAATTGATCCTGGTACAGGTATTCTCGGATTTGGCGTAATTGATGTCAACGGTGGTAGAACGAGGCTGGTTACGGCTGGAGTGATCACTACGCCAGCACACACGCCATTACCAGATCGTCTTGAAGAGATCTACTCGGGTTTAACCGATATTATTAAAGAAACGCAGCCGGATGTTATGTCGGTTGAGAAACTGTTTTTTACCAAGAATATTACGACAGCAATCAGTGTCGCCGAGGCGCGCGGCGTAGCAATATTGACAGGTCGCCAAGCGAAATTGCCAATTCACGAATACACGCCGAATGAAATCAAAAAATCAATCACTGGTTATGGTGCCGCTAAAAAGCCGCAAATTCAAGAAATGGTGCGTATTCAGCTAGGGTTGCAAGAGGTGCCGAAGCCTGATGATTGCGCTGACGCATTGGCGGCAGCTTTAACGCATGCGTTTATGAGCCGTATTGAAGCGTAAGGTGATATAATGGTAGGTGATGCAGATACAAAAGCAACCGCCACGTTTATCGCGCTACGCTAACATAGGTCGTAAGAAATCTCCAGTTCGTAAGGTTCATCGCCAGCCGACGGGTAAGTTCGGTAAACTGGTCGCTTGGTGGCAAGGATTGTCGCGCAAGCAGAAGGTTGCCGTTGTTGGCGGTCCTATTCTAGCAATTATGATTATCATACCAGTAGTAACATACATCATGCTGGCTAATGATATCCGCGACGTTGAACGTTTGATGAACCGTAATAATACCGGAATCGTTCTAAAAGACAGAAATGGTAAGACTTTTTATAGTATTGGTCGGGCTGAGAAACGCAATATCGTGAAACTCGACCAGATATCTGATCATATGAAGAATGCTTTGCTGGCGAGCGAAGATAAAGATTTTTATAAACATGGCGGATTTAATCTTTTTAGTATCGCTAGGGCGGCAGTGACGCGGCATGGCGGTGGCTCGACCATCACTCAGCAATTAGTTAAGAATACCTTGCTAAGCGACGAGCATAGTTTGATGCGTAAATATCAAGAGTTCTTCATGTCGATTGCTGTCGAGCAAAACTATTCTAAAGACGAGATTCTTGACATGTATCTCAATTCGGTCTATTTTGGTGAAAACGCTTTTGGTATAGAGGATGCGGCTAAGACTTATTTCAATAAAACACCGAAAGAACTAACTTTGGCAGAAAGCGCTATGCTGGTTGGCGTATTGCCGGCACCGAGCAGCTATTCACCGATTAGCGGCAGTGCTGAATATGCTAAAGAACGGCAAAAAACGGTACTCAGTCGAATGGTAAAAGAGGGCTACGTCACCGAAGCGCAAAAAACAGAGGCTTTAGCCCAGCAATTGGCCTATGCACCGCCGTCAACGCAGAATGATAGCGTGGCGCCGCATTTTGCTGAAATGGTGGTGGCTGAGCTCAGCGATAAATATAGCTCTAAAAAAGGCGGCTACGAAAAAGATGGCTACGAAAAAGTTATGCGTTCTGGTTATCAAGTCACAACGACGCTAGATATCGATATGCAGAATACCCTCAAAGACAACATTAACAAGCAAATGAGGCATATTAACCGAATGGGCGGCTCTAATGCCAGCGGAGTTGTCGTTGATCCAACGACTGGTGAAGTTCGAGCTTTGGTTGGTAGTGCTGATTATAATAATGAAAAATGGGGCAAGGTTAACATGGTGACGACTAGGCGCCAGCCAGGTTCTAGCTTCAAACCGATTTATTACGCAGCAGCATTGGCAGACGGCGTGATTACGCCAGCGACTATTTTGCAAGATAAAGTTAAGGATTTCGGCGGCGGCTATGTGCCGCGCGATGCTGATAAAAATGAAGCTAGCCGCGGCGGTAGTGCTACGGTGCGCCAAGCTCTCAACTGGTCATTGAATATCCCGAGTGTTGAAGTTATGCAAAAATACGGCATTTCTCGTTCAGTAACAGCTGCTAACAGTATGGGCATTTCCTCTATTAAGAAGGGCGATCACGGCTTATCGTTGGCGCTTGGTTCAGCCGAGGCATCTTTGCAGGATATGGTGCATGCTTATACTGCTTTCGCTAATGGCGGCAAGCAATATGATATTACTAAAATTACTCAGATTGACGATAAATACGCTAAAACAATCTACAAACACGAGGGCAAGTCTAAGCAAGTTATTAGCGCTCAGGGGGCTTACCTAATCTCAGATATTCTTAGCGACAGAACAACTCGCGCACGCATCTTTGGCTCGTCAATTACGGTTAACGGTAATCATACTGTTGCTGTTAAAACTGGTACCACCAACGACAACCGCGATGCTTGGACAATTGGCTATAATCCGCAATACGTTGTTGGTGTTTGGGTTGGCAATAATGATAACTCTGCTATGATTAGCGGTGGTAGCGACATGGCTGGGCCGATTTGGAAGAGTACGATGACGTCGCTATTGTCAGGCAAGCCAGATGTTAAATTCACTCTGCCGAGCGGTATCGTTCAGCGCGCTGTCTGTAAGGACAAGGGCGGCTTGGCGGCGAAAGCTGGCGCTAATACTTATAATGAATACTTTATGAGCGGCGCTCTGCCGACTGAATCGTGTAATTCCGAGCCAACTAAAGTGTCTGTTTGCAACCTCTCTACCGGCAAGGTTGAAACTATCGATGAGGATAAGTTTGACTCGACGAAATATTCAAAAGATACTGCTAATTGTAAGGCGCCGACGATTACCGTTTGCAACCTCTCTACCGGCAAGGTTGAAACTATCGACGAAGCTAGCTTTAACTCGACAAAATACTCGAAAGACACTGCTAACTGTAAAAGCACAAATGCTAAAGTTGCAGCCTGTGATCTCAAGACAGGCTCAGTGGTTATGGTCGATAAAAGTAAAATCGACGGCGTGAACTACAGTAAAGATACTAGCAATTGTGCGGCTGCTGGCGGAAACGATAATAGTGGCGGCAGCTCAGGCGATTCTGGCGGTAGCAATAATGGCGGCAATAATAGTAATAATCCTGGCGGTAACACTACGTCGCCATAGCTGATTATGATAGCTCATCTTTCTGGTGTGATCGCTGAAAAGTTTGGCGCTGGCAGCGTCGTGGTTGACGTTCACGGCGTTGGCTACGAAGTCAGTGTGGCAGCTGGCGATTTTGAGGCGGCGGTACTGAATCAAGACGTCAAGTTTTATACCTACCACCATGTGCGCGAGCAGGCGGAAGAACTATTTGGTTTTTCTAGTTTGGCGGCAAAAAAGCTGTTTGAAATGCTGATCACCGTGCAGGGCGTCGGTCCGAAGGCGGCGCTAGCCATCCTCAGCCTAGGCGATGCGGAACAAGTGCGCAATGCCATCGCCAACAGTGATGCCGCTTTTGTGCAAAAAGCTGCCGGTGTTGGCAAAAAAACTGCCGAGCGTGTAGTGGTTGATCTCAGCGACAAGGTCGGCTTGCCGACGCATTATGGCCGGGCAAACGAGCCCATCCAAACCGAACTGAACACGTCAGACGAAGCATTGGAAGCGCTGATGGCGCTGGGCTACACCTTAGCGGACGCTACCAAAGCGCTGGAAAATGTTGACGTCAACTTACCGACGGCGCAACGGGTGACCGAGGCGTTGAAGAAATGATAAGTTTAGCATATACCCGGTAAGACCGACTCGGCTACAGAGGCCATGACGCCGTACTATTGACTAAATAGTACAAATGATATATAATATAGGTTTGTGAATAGAGCTACTACCGAAAAAAATCTCGACAACCAGTTATGGAAACGTCGAAACTGTGCTAGCCAGGGCGACCCAACAGTGACCGATGCAGAATCAACAGTATCAGCAAAGGTACTGGACCGATATACCTCAGAGGAGAACCTTGCAAAGCTATTTCATAGCAAAGAACAGGCAGAGTCTCTTGCCGAGTTGTCAGCTAGTCTACTAGCTACCTATCCAAATTATCCATATCACCAGCCAGCACACGGTGTAGACGTGATGCATTCGACGCGCTTACTGACAGATGTGATTCCAGAGGACAAGATGAGTTCGGATCAGAAAGACCTGTTACTGGTGGCAGCGGCAGCACATGATGCTGGACTTGCAGTTGGTCCACCTCCGTATGGATATTCCACTAAAGAACATTATGCTGTCTCATTCCTTGGCGAGCAATATGAACCTAATTCAGCTGAGTATGAGTTCATGAAAAGGGCAATTCTCGGGACGATCATTGGTCCAAAAGAGAGGGTCTGTCGTGATAGTATTGAGGCTAAATTGTTGCATCATGCTGATCTTGGCTATATCTGGGGAGCGAACAATCAGGACTTTTTGAATTACGCTACGAGATTTAGGATCGAAGGATGTAGTAATATGTCATGGCAGGAGTTTCAAGAATTAGAGTCTCTGTTCTTGTCTAATTATCAGGATTATCTGGAAAATGACATGAGGGCATGTGGTGTTGCGGAGGAAGTGATTAAGTGGATGTTGAGTCGAGTTGAAGACAATAAAAAATTCATTACTAGCGGGGAGTTGGGCGAACCTAGCCAAGAAGTGTTTAATAATTGGCCAACTGCTTGTGCTGATCGGTTGTCAATTCCTGGGAATGTTGGCAAAATTGCCCCTGTTGGTAATAGTGTATCTTTCTGAATGGTATAATTAGTTCATGGCAATTGAACGAATAGTCGATACCAGCCCGCATGACGACGACGCCGAGGAGCAGCGGATTGAGGTGAGTTTGCGTCCGCAGAGTTTTGGCGAATACATTGGGCAGGAGCGATTGAAGAAGAATTTGAAATTGGCGATTGCCGCTGCCAAACAGCGCAGCGAGCCGCTGGACCATGTGCTGCTGTACGGCCCGCCGGGGCTTGGCAAAACGACCATGGCGACGGTGATCGCCAATGAGATGGGGACAAATTTGCGTATCACCAGCGGTCCGGCCATTGAAAAGGCGGGTGATCTGGCGTCGATTTTGACCAACCTGGCGGACGGCGATATTTTGTTCATCGATGAGATTCATCGGCTAGGCCGGGCAGTGGAGGAGATTTTATATTCGGCCATGGAGGATTTTAAGCTGGATATCGTCATTGGCAAGGGGCCGGCGGCGCGCTCTATCCGGCTGGATTTGCCGCGGTTTACGGTGATCGGTGCGACCACGCGGACGGGCAGCTTGGCAGCGCCGCTGCGCGATCGATTCGGGCATATTTATCGCTTGGAATTTTATGAACCAGAGGATATCGCTAAAATTGTGACGCGGAGTGCGGCTATTTTAGAGTCATCGATTCGGCATGAAGCAGCGAACCTGTTATCAACGCGGGCCCGCCTGACGCCGCGCATCGCTAACCGTCTGCTCAAGCGCGTACGTGACTACGCTGACGTCAATGGTGATGGCATAATTGATGTGAAAACGACAACGAGTGCGCTAGAAATGTTGGAAGTAGACGAGCTGGGATTGGACCCAGCCGACCGCAATTTACTACAATCAATCCTGGAAAATTACGGCGATAACCCGGTGGGGCTAACGACCATTGCTGCCCTGACTGGCGACGAAGCAACGACGATTGAGGATTTTTACGAGCCGTATCTACTGCAAATCGGCTTCATCGAGCGTACGCCGCGCGGCCGCCGGGTAACGATTAAGGCGAAGCGGCATCTCGGCAATACAGGGAATTTATAGTATACTACAAGTAGTATAAACGAGGAGGTATCATGGACGATGACGATAGCCGTAGACCAGTCGCTTACGACGCTGAAGGACGTCCGTTATACACAGCTTCACAACAGCAAGAGCAGGCTACTGGTGTAGAATCGGCTGTGCAGCAGACCAACCCAGTATCAGTCACCGACTCTGGCAAGCAGGTCGTGCATGTAGCGCGCTCAACCGAGCCGATTCCGGTTCATATTTCCGAAGAGACCCGCCGCAAGCACGAAGAATCATGCCGCCTCTACCCGTGGCTTAATCTCAGCGAGCATGAGTATGTCATTCAAATGATTCCGCGGCACAGCATTGGTATTTGGGGGCCGACATTTGCGATGATTCTTGCAATTATTTTGGTGTCAGTTTTCATGTTTTGCTACCCTGATATTGCTAAGCCGATTGGCTTGGCGCAATCAATGTATCCGCAGGTTATTTTGATTTGCTTGATGGTGATTATTTTATTCGGTATCGGTTTGTACATAGCGATTTGGGTATATATGCAAAATCGCTTTTTCTTGACCAACGAAAGTGTTATTCAAGAAATTCAAATAAGCTTGTTTTCAAAACGCGAACAAACAGTTAGCCTGATGAATATCGAGGACTCTAGCTATTCGCAAAAAGGTATTCTACAAACTTTATTTAATTACGGATCGATTCGGTTAAGTACCGAGGGCGACGAAACAACCTATCGCTTTAGCTATGTTGCTGATCCAAAAAACCAAGTAGCGGTTCTTAATAATGCCGTTGAGGCGTTCAAGAATGGCCGCCCAGTCACGAATGATGACTAGCTGATTATTTCTTGTGATCGCGATTAGTCTTGGTGTAAGTATCTTCACGTTCCATTGAACTGCGCAGCGTGTAGCCAGTACATCGATTTTCGTTATTGCAACCTGTTGATTCGTAGACGTAGCTGCTGCCGCTATTGCCAAGTTTTTTGCCTTTCGGATCAGTGAAAAGAGCAGGGTCGACGGTGCGCAGCGTTTTGCTGTCAATCGAAGCCGGATAATAGCCGTTTTTAGCGTAGAAATACTCTTCCAATCCGTAATACATCGCGTTGATAGCGACTTTACGCTGATTGTCGCGAGCAGTGGCATCGATAGTTGCTTTTTCATTAAAAAATAGCCAGCTGCCAACTCCAAGTAAAACTATCACCAGTAAAAGTTCGATAACTGTGAAGCCGTTTTGTTTCATACTTACCATTATACCAAAAACTGCGTCGCTCATGTATAATTAAAGATATCAGCAAGAAAGGGGAGATATGGCGAAGAAAAGCGAACCAAAAACATCTGCAGATAAGCCAGCGGCTGACGACGGCAAGTTAAAGGCGTTGGGTTTGGCGATGGAGCAGATTACCAAGCAGTTTGGCGACGGCTCAATCATGAAGCTAGGAGAGGCTAAAAAAGTTGACGTCGAGCTATTGCCAAGTGGTAGTCTGAGCTTAGATTTGGCGCTGGGCGGCGGTTATCCGAAAGGTCGAATTATCGAGATTTATGGTCCAGAATCAAGCGGTAAGACAACCTTGACACTACATGCTATCGCCGAAATGCAAAAACAAGGCGGCACAGCAGCCTTTATTGATGCTGAGCATGCACTTGATCCAGCATATGCTAAACGGCTTGGCGTTGACACTGATAATTTGCTAGTATCGCAACCCGACAACGGCGAGCAAGCACTGGAAATTGTCGAAACACTTGTGCGCTCAAATGCCGTTGATCTAATAGTAGTTGATTCGGTAGCAGCGTTGGTGCCGCAAGCTGAAATTGACGGTGACATGGGTGATTCACACATGGGTTTGCAAGCACGATTAATGAGCCAGGCACTACGCAAATTAACTGGTATTATTAACAAATCGAAGGCTACGGTAATCTTTATTAATCAAATCCGCATGAAAATCGGTGTGATGTTCGGCAACCCCGAGACAACTACTGGCGGTAATGCGCTTAAGTTTTATGCATCGGTGCGAGCAGACATTCGCCGAATTGGGCAAATCAAGGACGGCGATGAGATCCGCGGTAACCGCACGCGCGTCAAGATCGTCAAGAACAAGATTGCGCCGCCGTTCCGTACGGCTGAGTTTGATATCATGTATAACGAGGGTATCAGTAAAACGGGTGATGTTGTCGATCTGGGTGTTCAGTACGGAATCTTGAGTAAATCTGGAGCGTTTTATAAGTATAATGATGCAACAATCGGCCAAGGTCGCGAAGCTACTAAAAAATACTTGAAAGAAAATCCAGAAGTCCTGGCTGAAATTGACGCTAAAGTTCGCGAAAAAGTTGCCGAACCAGAACCGAAAGATTAGAAGTAAAAAGAAAACGGCCCGCTAGAAGTATATTCGAGCTGGGTTTAGTGGTGTAGTATCTTTGAATGCTATGATAATTTGTGCAAACTATAGTAGCTTGCTAGTCGGTAAATGGCCGCTTTTTCAGCTATAATAATGATATGGCTCAGCAGCAAGAACGATATACTGTGACGTCGCTTTCGCCGCAAGTTCGCGATTCGGATCGCGTCAACGTGTATATTGATGGCAAATATGATTTTAGCCTGGATATTTCGCAGGTTGTTGATCTCGGGATTAAGGCTGGCCAGGTTTTATCGAAAGAGGAGTTAGCTAATCTCAAGCAAGAGAGTGAATTCGGCAAAATATATGCCCGAGCACTTGAGTATGTATTGATGCGACCGCGTAGTAGCAGTGAAGTACGTGATTATCTTTACCGTAAAACATTGGCTCGTAAATATAAAAATAGAAAAACTGGTAAGTTAGCGGAAAAGCCAGGTGTCGCGAAAACCGTGGCAGAGCGTGTTTTTGCGAAGTTGCAAGCGCGCGGTTACATTGACGATCAGAAATTTGCTAACTGGTGGGTTGAAAATCGACATCAGGTTAAAGGCGTATCTATGCGAAAACTGCGTAGCGAATTGGCGGCAAAAGGTATAGCACAAACAATCATTGATTCGGTAATCGCAGATTCGTCGCGTAATGATCTCGGCGAGCTGGCTAAAGTTATTGCTAAAAAACGCCGGTGTTACTCTGATGAGCAAAAGTTCATGCAATATCTAGCGCGCCAGGGGTTTAGCTTTGATGATATCAAAACTGCTTTGCGCCGAGAAGATTGCTAATCAATATCTGAATTTTGTCGAGCCTGCTTTGGTTTGCGGAACGGATTGATGTAGCTACCGACTACTTCGTGAAGTTCTGGCTCAGGGGCTTTAGCTTGGGAATGAACAACAATTGAATCGTTATTAATCTCGATAATCTGGCTGCGATGTACCAAAATCTCAGTATCATTGAAACTACGCAGTAGCGGCCGCTTGACCGACAGCTGCATAATGAGAAACTGCGTGGTATCTATTGTGAAGTCGATGACTTTACCAAGTTTATGGCGTTTTTCGTCAAGTACTAGTTTGCCGATGATATCAAACTTTAGCTGGTAGACGTCGTTGACGCGCACAACGTCGGTCGGAGCTATGAATTGGTCGATGTCGTCGACAATGAAGCCCATATTGCTCAGTTCGCGCACATCGCTAAGCAACATCAGCGCGGGGTGTTGCTGAATTAGTGGCCCTGACACTTCGAAGGCGATAATTTGCAGATTGGCGGGATTAATGATTGCGCGGGTTGTGCGCGCTACCTTGCCGCCAGTTTGAATACTGAATATTTCTGCATTGAGTACCGCTGAACCGAGCAAAATCATAGACTAAAACGGGTTTGTCCTATCGTTGGCTGGCGGCGGCGTGCTCGGTGCATTGCCAGCTGATTTTAGCTTGCGGATGCGTTTGATGGTAGTATCATCAAAACTAGCGGAGGTGCTAGCTTGCGGTTCTTCTGCTGGCGTAGTGAGTGTTTGGTAGAGTAGGATGGTAGCAACTGACAATCCGCCGGCAGCTAACATGAAAAACAATAAAAAGTGATACCGGCCAAAGAATTTAGCTGTCTTTGCGCCGAGAATGCGAAATGCGTCTGAGACTTCCATTATTTTGTATATACCTCCAGAGTTAGTGCGCTAACTGTGATGCCGTTGTTGTCATCTTTGGCTAAGGCCAGGTTAGAAATTTGCATCCGGAAAAGCCCTTGTTCTAAAGAGCGCAAGAAAATGTATGCTTGCTCATAAGATACCGGATTGCTCAAGTTAACGGTAGCGGTAACCGATTTGAAGCCGTCTGGCGCTGGTTTTTTAGTGTTTTTAGCAGTGCCAGACGACGATGAGCTTGATGAGCTGCTGGATTTACTTTCATTTGCTGAAAAATCGATTGAAGCGATTTTAATACCAGCGCTATTTGCGTGATTTTCGATGTCGCTGACAATTTGATCTTGATAATGATATTTCTTACTGGTCGAAACGATTTGTTCAGCGCGTTTTACGTCGCTTTTGCTGTTGTCTAGTTTCGATTTGAGGCTTGAAAGGGCTTGTAATTCGTTGCTAGAGGCTTGTGCTTCGGTATTGAGTTTGCGGGTTTCCTCTGCATATTTAACAATCTCTTGGTGTCCGAAGACGAAACTGCCTACGCCCGCTGCCGCAATAACTAGTAGGCTGACGATAAGCAAAATGCGGAATGTAGTTGGTTTTAGAACGAATTTCATGGCAGTACCTTCTTTGAATAGATTACAGTGTAATTTGCCTGAAATGTATTGTCGCCAATTTCGTGCGTAGCGTTTGATAGGCTAACACTGTCAAAAACTTTAACTTTGTTGATAGACGTCTCTTGCAAGCTATTTTTGACTTCAATGGCCTGCGCGTACGAACTGACGTGGGTTTGAATTTGCACGGAAGCAGTTCCAAAAGTCGTCGGGTCGATTGATATGCCAGTGAGCGAGGCGCCGTTTGGCAACCTCTTGGCAATCGCATTTAGAATATCAGTATATGGCGCTTGAGTGTCAAGAATGTATTTTGCTACCCGCAGGTTAGAACGATACTTTTCGGCATCGCTCTTGACCGAGCTGAAGGCTGAAGATTTACTTTGATTGTCATTTATGGTTTCTCTGCTGGCAGACTGGTTGAATACTAGCATAAAATACGAGCTGATTAGCTCAACTACAATAATCACAACAACTATCAGCGACATGACAACATAGCGCATTAAAATTGAGTTAGCCCGGGCAGCCTTAATTTGCTTGCGTTCTTCGGGTGAAAGTAGGTTGATCATTTTTTTACCTCCGATGGCCGTACGCTAGCCAGACCAGCGACGGTGATATAACGCGGACGAAACTGGCGGTGCGGTTTCTCAAGCGAGCCAAAATCAAGATCTTGCCACGGGCTAGCGACGCGGGCCGGCAAAATGAAAGCGTTAGTAAAGTATTCGCCGATACCTGGCATATTTGCACCGCCGCCAACGATAAGAATTTGCTCGATTTTTTTATCCTCCGAAATACGTTCGCTGTAGTAACGGATGACCTTTTTGGCTTCTCCGACGATGCGACCGAGGCTTGGTTTGAGGGCGGCTTCAATCTTGTCATGATCATCGCTTTGTCCGAGGCCGTTGAGGACTTTATACTGGTGAGCTTTTTCTAGCGACACTTGCATTTTACTAGCGATGTCTAGAGTGAAGTTATTGCCGCCGACATTAGCCGAACCGGTAATGAGAATTGCTGAATCTTCCAGGACGGCGATATCGGTACTGGTGGCGCCGACGTCGATAACTAGCGTGGTACGATTGCCTTCCTCGGTTTTGGTCAGGATGCGAGCGACCGCATTCATGCTCGGTTCAACGGCAACTGGACGCAGATCGACTTCCTTGGCGACTTGCGTAACTGCATCGACCAGTGCGCGCGGTGCGGCCGAGACGACAACCATCAGGGTCTCTTTGGTGCGCTTAATAATTTCGTAGTCAGTGTATAACGAGTCTGACGGTACTGGTATATAGCGTTCGACTTCTAGTTGGGCAGCGCTGGCAATATGCTTTTCTTCGCTCGCTGGCAGAGTAAAGGTGCGCGAATAAGTGCGGCTCGTTGGCAAGCCAATTACTACGTGGTTAGAAGGCAGAGAGCCGATAATGCGATCTCGAAACATATTGGCTATGTGCTCGCGCAGATACTCGTGGTCGTCGGTGTCGAGCGCCTCCTGTGTCTTAACCGGGTCAAGATCGACCGAGCCGTAGCCGCGAACGTCAGCGTGTTTCTGGTTGATGGCCATGACTTTAACACCAGTATAATTGATGTCGAGCCCGATGATCGGTTTGTCTTTGAAAAATAGTTTTACCATGGATGCCCTTTTCTATATACAGTATAGCATAAGTTTTATTGTTTAATACTCGTTGATAAGCCGGCAATTGGCATCATAACGCTGGCGGCAATTAGCCCCACCATGCCACCCATCAGCACGATCATTACTGGTTCAATAATTGAGCCGATACTGTCGATGGCGACATCAACTTCTTCTTCGTAAAAGTCAGCCACCTTGACTAGCACGACGTCGGTTTGGCCAGTTTCTTCGCCGACGGCTAGCATCTGCGAGACAATTGGCGGGAACAATCCGGTTTTTTCGATGATTGTTGATAAGTTTTTGCCGTTTTCGACCTCTTTGGCGGCGTTTAGCAGAGCTTCCTCGTAAACAACATTGCCGACTGAGTGCGAAGTAACTTCAAGCGATTCTAGGACGGCCGCGCCAGACCCCATGAGCGCCGAAAACGTACGAGCAAAGCGGGCTACGGCTACTTTCTGAATGATGCTATTGATGGCTGGTATTTTGAGGACAAAACGGTGAAAAGCGTGCTTGCCAGCCGTGGTGCTGAGCCAGCGCCGCAAGAAATAGACAGCAACAATTAATACCGGTATCAGTAAGTACCCTTTGGTTGTCAAAAAACCGCTAATTGACAGCATCACCTGAGTCAAGGCTGGCAATTCGGCATCCTCGCCGCCAAACCCTTTAATCATTTCGCCGATTTGCGGGATGACAAACACCATTAAAACCAAAAAGGCCATAATAGTAATAACCAGCAAAACTAACGGATAAGTCATCGCTCCTTTAATTTTTTTGCGGATACCAGCACTTTTTTCTTGCTGAATAGCTAGGCGCCTAAGGATATCGTCAAGAATACCGCCAGCTTCGCCAGCACGCACCATATTGACATAGACGTCGTTAAAAGTGGCTGGATGCTTGCCTAGGGCGTCAGCTAGCTGCATGCCAGATTGGACGTCTTTAATAATATCGCCAAGGACTGCTTTGAGGGCCGGACTGTCAGTATGGTCATGTTGTGAAGATAGCGCGCGCAGCAAAGGTACGCCGGCGCTAACCATGGCGCTCATTTGGCGCGTGAACATAACAATGTCGTCGGTTTTGACCTTTTTTTTGCCGCTGCCAAAACTAATACTAGCTAGCCCCTTCTTTTCAAGCGAGTCAATACTCAGAGGCGATAAGCCTTGCTTGGTTAGAGCAGATAAAGCTCCAGGCCGATCGCTAGCCTCGATTTTGCCTTGGACAACGTCGCCGGATTTGTTGGTTGCAACATAAGAGAAAGATGCCATTAGGATTCCCTCGTAACACGCAACACTTCGTCGAGCGTCGTGTTGCCGCGTAATGTTTTAACTAGTCCGTCAGATTGCATCGTAATCATACCCTCCTCGATTGCTTGATCTTGAATTTGGTTGCTAGCAGCATCAGAAGTAATCATCTTTTGAATGGCGCGCGACATACCCAGTACTTCGTAGATGCCGACGCGCCCCTTGAAGCCGACGTGTCCGCACTCGTCGCAGCCACCTGGGTGTGCTCTCCAGAGAGTGCGAATAGTGTTTTCGTCAGTACCAGCCGGCGTATCGCCGCCAACTTTTTGCTCAATTGCCTGCAGCTCTAAATCGTGAATGTGAGCAAATGTTTGGCCGGGCTTTAAGTTGAATAGCGAAACAATTTCGTTGATTTCGTCTTGTGTCGGTACGTATTGTTCGCGGCAGGGCATGCACAGCCGCCGTACCAAGCGCTGGCCGACAACTGCCTTGACGGTCGAGGCAATCAAAAATGGTTCAATTCCCATATCTAGTAAGCGTGGCAAACAGGTCGCCGCATTGTTGGTGTGCAAGGTTGAAAATACCAAGTGCCCAGTCAGCGCTGCCTGCACACCGAGGTTGGCAGTCTCGCCGTCGCGAATCTCGCCGACCATGATGATGTTCGGATCTTGGCGCAGCAAGGCTCTTAGTCCCGAAGCGAAAGTCATACCAGCTTTGGCGTTAGTCTGAGTTTGGTTGACGCCGGGGATTTTGTATTCGACTGGATCCTCGATAGTCGAGATATTGACTTCTGGTGTATTTAGCATAGATAGTACTGAAAATAAGGAAGTTGATTTGCCGCTACCAGTTGGCCCGGTGACTAGAATCATACCGTTTGGTTCGGCAATAGCGCTGTTGATAATTGCTAGCGACTTACCCCAGTAACCAAGCTGCTGTAGAGTAATCGCTTGATTTGATTCGTCAAGTATACGCATAACGACTTTTTCGCCATCGGTGATAGGCAGAGTGCTGACGCGCAAGGCGTATTGTTTACCAGCAACTTTGATTTTGAAGCGGCCATCTTGCGGTACGCGACGCTCGTCGATTTTTAGATTAGATAAAATTTTGATACGGCTAACCAATGCATTTAGCACGTTGCGCGGTAATTGGTTGACTTCTTTAAGTACGCCATCGATACGGTAGCGGACTTGCACGAAATTTTCCCGCGGCTCGATATGAATGTCGGATGCCTGCGAGCGGATGGCATACTCTAGAAGCAAATTGACGGTTTGGGCGATCGGTGAGTCTTCGGCGACATCAGCTTCGGAAACTTTCTGGTCCGAGCCGTCATCTTCGCGCTGCACATCAATAACTTCATTAAGTTCTTGATTAACGTCGCCGCGATAGTTCTCTAGACACTGCAAAATATTAGAATGCGGCGCAATATAGATTTTAGTATTGCTACCGATTTCTTTCTCGATGAAATTAGTAGCCAGCACATCATCTGGATCGTCCATCGCCAAGTGCATGGTGCCGTCTTCGTCAATTTGAAAAATAACAGCATTGTATTGGCGGGCGATACGCTCTGGAATGCGATTAAGCACTTCTGTTGGAATGTTGCGCGGATCGACCTCAACATAAGGTATGTCGGTGTATTGTGCAAAAAGCTTTGTTAAATCAGTTTCAGATATTAGTTTCGAATCTAGCACAATATTTTGCAGCGGTCGCGAAGAACGTTCTGCCTCTTCTATTAGCGGCTTGAGAGTTTCTTCGGTCGCAATATTATTACGCGTCAGAATCTTGACTAGAGTATTATTTAGGATCCTCATAATTCTTATGCTAATTGTAGCGCATTTTATTTGGAAAAGCTATCAATGCAGCGCAGATTGGTAAAGGACGGGTGAATCGAGTATAATAACAGAGATATGAAGCGAACTTTGAGTATACAAACGGCACATTGTGTCAACGAGAAAATTACCGTTGCTGGCTGGGTGCATTCCCGGCGCGATCACGGCGGACTGATTTTTATTGATTTGCGTGATCATACAGGTTTATTGCAACTAGTTTTTAATTCCGATGATCCGGAAATGTTTTCACTTGCTGAGGAACTGCGCGACGAATTTGTCATTCGCGCCGAAGGCATGGTGCGCGAACGCGCGGCTGGACTAAAGAATGATAAAATTCCGACTGGCGCAGTTGAATTGGTGGTCGAGAAGTTGACGTTACTTAACCGAGCCGAAACTTTGCCAATCCAGCCCTTTGCCGAGGAAAACCAAGCGGGCGAGGACTTACGTTTTAAGTATCGTTACCTCGACCTGCGCCGCCCAAAGATGCAACAGATGCTGAAAAAGCGTGCCGAAATGTACCGCCGGATGCATCAGTATATGGATGATCGCGACTTCATCGAGATTCAGACGCCGATTTTGGCAAACTCTAGCCCTGAGGGCGCGCGCGATTTTCTGATTCCGAGTCGTTTGCAGGAAGGTAAGTTTTACGCACTGCCGCAGGCACCGCAGCAGTTCAAGCAATTGCTGATGGTTGGCGGTGTGCCGCGATATTATCAATTGGCGGCGTGTTTTCGCGATGAAGATCCGCGGGCTGATCGACTGTACGGTGAGTTTTACCAGCTGGACTTGGAGATGAGTTTCGTTGAGGACGGCGAGGAAGTTCGCCAGGAAGTCGAGCCGCTGATGTGTCAGCTGGCGACTGATTTCGCCGGCAAGAAATTGCTGGATTTGAGCGATCTATCAGTAGGCGACGGCCAGCCAATTCCGCGCATTTCCTACCGCGACGCCATGGAGACGTATGGCTCGGACAAGCCGGATCTGCGTTTTGGCATGGAGCTGATTGAACTAACCGATGTCTTTGCTAACACCAAATTTGGCGTATTCAAGAACGCCGAGTGTATCAAAGCGATTTGTGTGAAAAACGGTACCAGCCTCAGCCGTAAGCAAATCAAACAGTTTGAGGATATTGCTACAAGTGAGGGAGCGGGCGGTTTGCCTTACATTAAATATGTTAAAATAAAACACCCCGACGAGGCACAGGGATATGTAATCCCGATCACTAGTAGTGATTTTTATGGCTATGATGCGATTTCGCCAGTGGCAAAACACTTGTCAGACGAAGAACATAGATTACTTATAGATACAATGAAACCTGAAGACGGTGATGTTGTCTTCTTCGGCGCTGACACTCGCCCGGTCGTCAACGCCGTGCTTGGTCGCCTACGAAACGAATTTGCCACTCACTTCAACTTGAAAAAATCGGATGAGGTAGCCTTGGCTTGGATTATCGATTTTCCGTTCTATGAATGGGATGATCATGGCAAGAAGCTTGACTTTGGTCACAACCCATTTGGTATGCCAAAGGGCGGCCTAGAGGCGCTGGAATCGGCGAACACTGATGCTGAAAAACTGGCTATCGTGGCTGACCAGTTCGACATGGTGATGAACGGCTATGAAATCTGCTCCGGCGGTGTGCGTAACCACAACCCAGCGGTGCTATACAAAGTATTCGATTTGCTCGGCTTTAGCGAAAGCTACGTTGAGGAAAAATTCGGTGCCATGCTAAACGCCTTCAAATACGGCGCACCGCCGCACGCTGGCTGTGCCTTTGGCGTTGATCGCATCCTCATGGAGCTCATCGACGAAACTAATGTCCGCGAGACATTGGCCTTCCCAAAGAATGGCTCAGGCGTTGACGTCATGATGGATTCGCCATCAACGGTTGATCCAGCGCAGCTAAAGGAATTGGGATTATGAGCGCAATGTACGATCGACACGAAGTTAGCGTAAAAGTAGCGCTGTATAGCAGCGACGGCAAGCGTGTGCTACTGATGTATTATCCGCACGATGATGGTTTTGGCCTGCCGGGCGGGCATATTGATGCCGGCGAAACGCCTGACGTGGCGCTAGAGCGAGAGCTGCGCGAGGAGCTGGGTATCGCAATTGATGCGACACCGGCTGATTTCTATATGCGCTATCCGCGAGGCAGTGCCGTCAAAGACCATAAAATTATTCTTGGCTACACGGCCATAGTTGACGGTAACATTAAACTACCGGACCGAGCGTGTGATGGAGGCGAGGAACGTATAGTTTGGCTGACGCGAACAGAAGTCGAAGCTACTGACAAAATTGCGCCAGGCTACCGGGATTTTGTGCTGAAGTGGTGGCCATAAGGAATGTATATCTGAGGAGGTGTAAATAGGCTATGAAATCAATTCCCAAACGAACGCTGAAATTCATTGACTCATGGCTAATGCTGCGCAGCCAGTGGGCGCGCTGGCCGGGATTTACGGTGTCGATAGCCAAAGACGGCGAAGTGGTTTTTCATAAAGTCTACGGTCTGGCAAATATAGAAAATAATGAGAAATTAACAACCAACCATCTCTTTCACGTTGCTTCGCAATCAAAAACATTTACTGCCACGGCCGTGATGCAGCTGCAGGAGCGCGGCAAGTTGCGCATTGATGATTCAGTTACGACACATCTACCGTGGCTGGCGCAGCACAGCGACCAGCGTTGGCGCGACGTAACCTTGCGTCAATTGTTGAGCCACTCGGCGGGCGTGATTCGCGACGGTCAGGCGTCAGGCTTTTGGCAGTTCCAAGGAGAATTTCCAGATAAAGACGAATTCAAGCAGCAAATCATGAAGTCACAACTGGTGTTCGAACCAAATTCCGAATTTAAATATTCCAATTTTGGTTTTGGCTTGCTGGGTTTGGTAATTGAGCAAGCTAGCGGCAGATCGTACGCTGATTTTGTGACGGAAAACATTATCGCGCCACTTGATTTGAAACAAACCGCTGCAGAATATTCGCCGGATTTACAAATGGCAACTGGCTACGGTAGGTTTGATTTGCATCAGCAGCGTCAACCCTTTCAACACGTTACAACTGGCGTATTGCAGCCAGCCACGGGATTTTGCTCAACGGCGCATGACTTGGTGAAATTCTTTGCTGCTCTACAGGTCGGCTCAGGTAAACTGTTGAGCGATGCTTCTAAAAGGGAAATGCAGCATCCATCATGGCAAGTCGCTGACGAAGCAAACGCAAGAAGTTACGGTTTGGGAGTCGATGTCACCAAGACCAAGGACAGCAAGCGGCTCGTCGGTCATAGCGGCGGTTATCCAGGATTTGTCGGCCGCACCTGGTCGCGGACAGATGACGGAATAACTGTTTCGGTGTTGGCGAACGCGTATGATACAGCGCCAGGAATAGTTGCAAATTCGATATTAGGAATTATTGATCAATTTGGTGATACTTCTGATAAAAACCGTCGAAAGTTTGAAGCGCGGTTCGTTAACGATTACGGCGTATATGAAGTTGTTGATACAGAAAAAGGATTAAGGGGTTTATGGTCTAATGATTGGCAGCCATTCAACATGGCTGAAGAGCTGGAAATAGTTGATGACGCCACCTTAAAAATTGCGAAAGGTAATCATTTTAGCTATTTTGGCGAACTGATGAAATATGAGTTTGACGCCAAAAATAAGCCTTCCGCCATGTATCGCAGCGGCGCTAAGAACTATGTTAGTTTAGATGGTGATATAAAAGTATGAAAGGATTTTATGTCAAACATAGAATACGAAGCAAAAATATATGATGTCGATCCCGCCGATATCATAGAAAAGTTGACAAATCTCGGCGCTAAGGAAGTCGGTAATTACAATTTTTGCCGTTACGTATTTGATACGATGCCAGCGGTGCCAGATCGCTGGGTGCGGTTGCGCTCTGATGGGAAACAGGCGACTTTGACCGTCAAAGAAATAACTGCCGACACTATTGATGGTACTCATGAGTGGGAAGTTGAAGTGTCTGATATGGAAACGACACTGGAAATATTAGCAAAAATCGGCATTAAACCGCGTGGTTATCAAGAAAACAAACGCCAAGAATACGACCTTGACGGCGTTCAGGTTGTCATCGACCGCTGGCCTAAGTTAAAGCCATATGTCGAAATAGAAGCGAACAGCGTAGCGGAAGTGGTAAAAACGGCAGCGCTGCTTGGTTTTACTGAGAGCGATTTGATAACGAAAAGCACCTCTGATTTATACCGGAATATCGGTATAGACATCGAGAAACTTGCGGAATTAAAATTTGATAAATAGACTAGTCTGCGAAATAGGTATATGAGTAAAACAAAACTAACAACCGAAGCTCAAGTCAAAAACCTGCACAAAAAATACGCCAAAACTGATGCTGATTTTGCGCTGATTTACACTCACTGCCAGGTGGTTGACGCAATTGCGGCGCAGCTTTTAGATGCTAAGCCAAACTCGCAGATAGACCGTGATTTGCTGCATGTTGCCTGCATGCTTCATGATATCGGTGCGTATGATGTTCTGGAAAACGGCAAATTTGTCGACGGCGTTCGCCACGGCGTGATTGGTGAAAAGATTCTGCGAAATGAAGGTTTTCCCGAACAAATTTGGCGGTTTGCTTCACACCATACTGGTGTAGGCTTGACCAAGCAGGATATAATTAACCAAAACTTATCCATTCTGCCAGCCGACTATACCGCTAGCACGCCCGAGGAGCGGCTGCTAATGTACGCCGACAAATTTCATTCCAAAAGCAAACCGCCCAAAGAGCCGCCATATTTTTGTACATTTGAGTGGTATTATAATCTGGTGCAAAAATTTGGCAGCGATAAACAAGCCAAATTTCAGGCGCTAGCAGATGAGTTTGGCAAGCCGAATATTGCGCTTGTTGCCAATAAGTTTGGTTTTAGTATTAAAGATGTAAATTAGCGTCGGGCTGGTTCAGGTGACTTGCAGGTTATAAATTAGCAGCTTAAAACGTAGACTTGACCGTCTGGGAATATTTCGCCATAATAATATGTAATGAAAAGAAGCCTTATTATATTATGTGCGTTAATCTATGTCGCTTGTGCTCCAACGGTTAGCGCCGAAGGTCCAACTATGACTCTATTGACTGAGCGGCAGCTTAATTTGGTGCGCAGTAATTGTGCGACGACTAAAACTGTTTTAGAGCGTATTCGTGCTAACGACGCTTTGGTGCGCATCAATCTCGGCCGCGAATATGATGCAATTTCTACCAAACTGATGGCGCCGATGAATAGCCGTATTGCTCTCAATAAGCTCAACGGCATCGACTTAACCAAGACAACCATCGATTTCGACCATCAAATCGGACAATTTCGCAACTCTTATCAGCGTTACGAGCAGATAATGTCGCATATAGCCCAGACGGATTGCCAAGATAAGCCAGCAGACTTTTATATGGATATTGAACGAGCGCGTTATTATCGCGGTGATGTACGAAAAGCAGTAGTCGAACTCGAAAAGTTAATTAAGCAATATAGCTCACAAATCGACAAATTAGATTTGTCAAAAGCGGGTTTGAGTAGTCAAGGAGGTAGTAATGACTAGATTTCACGCCCGTGCTCGCCTGAAAAAGCGGGCTGATCACATTTGTCAGCGGTGCGGCTTTGCGGCTATGCTGGTCTGTGTAATTATAGTATCGCTCGTCATGGTGGCGGTAGCTTTAGAGATGTATAACACCAGCGGTGCAGCACAAGTCGATTTGAGCCGCCCAGGTTTTAGCTCTGTGCAGAAGCAAGCTGGCGCTAGCGAAGAAACTGAAAAAGGTTTCTCGGCGCAAGGGGAGATTGATCAAAAAACTATCAAAGATTTTAAAAATGTATACGACAAACACGCCAAACGTGCGGCTGCATCGACCAGTTTTGGTGGCGAGGCGCTATCAGATAGTTCAATTCAAGTCTTTAATGAACGTTCATCGGGAACAACCTCAAGCGGAGAGGCTTCAAACTAGTGAGCGAACTGCTCAATCCTGACGATTTTGTTATCGCCCGCAAGCGCAAAAAATACAAATTTGCTAAGTTTCATAACGCCGAGAATTGCTTTGAGTTTGACGAATGGCGCGACTTTTACCAGCAGCGCCAGCCGGGTATCTTCGGGTTAGAGGTTGGTGCTGGCACTGGTTTGTTTAGCGTCGAATTGGCAGCGCGTTATCCGGATAAGCTGTTTGCGGCGATTGATGTTAAGGCTGACCGTTTGCAAAAAGGCGCTTACATCGCGCTAGAGCGAGGCTTAAAAAATATCTATTTTATCCGGGCGCGCGCCGACCAAATTGGCGATTTGTTCGCTTTGTCAACGTTAGAAAATATTTGGGTGACTTTTCCTGATCCGTTTCCGAAGAAGCGCGCTGCCGGGCGGCGGTTGACGCATCCGTATTTTTTGCGCCGTTACGCGCAATTATTGCAACCTGGCGGCGAGCTGCTTTTCAAGCATGACGACCGCGATTTTTTCTGCTGGAGTTTGGAGCAATTGGCGGCAGAAAAATGGCAAATTACAGAACTGAGCTTTGACCTGCACGAATCGTCTCTGGACGACGAGTATAAAATCATGACGACATACGAGCAGCGATGGCTGAACGAGGGTAAGGCGATTAATTTTGTGAGGGCTACGCGTTGATGTTGTGCTATCGTACCAATGGACGCGGGTTAACCCTCGCTAGCACCCTGCCAAGCAATGTCAAATAGGCGTGTTTGTACCGAGGCTAGGCCGGCGCTGTCGATAATTACTCCGTGCATAGAGTTATATTTGTCTAAAGTAATAATAGCCATTTTACTGGCATACAATATTGTGTAGCAGCCGTCATCTAGCTTTGGCCCGGCTAAGTAGCGGCTGTCCGCCAAGCCTGTCGTTGCGCGCAGGGGTTTGGCGTGGCGTAAGACGCGTACTCGTAGATTTCGTTTGGCGCGTTCGCGGCTAAAATTCGGAAAGTTGTTGTACAGATAGCGGCTGACGCGAGGCGAAGAAATTACGCGGTACAAGTTAATCTTTTGCAGGCGGCAGGTACTCAATATATCGCGTAAAATATTTGCCAAACCTTCGTCGCCTTCGTAAAATGCCGCCATATGCCGGGTTTCGGCGATTTTGTTTGCGGTTCGCAGGCAGATAATGTATTGATCAAGCTGCTGGCCGGCTACCTGTAAAGCTTGCTGCTTCTCGCGTAAAATTTCTGCCAAGACAGCTGGATCTTCGGCGCGGTAGCGCAGCTGCTTGCCTTGGGTGACACTGTTGACGAGTCCGGCTGCGCGCAGGCTTTTGATAGATTCATAGACGCTGCCGCGATTGATATTTGTGGTTTCTGCAATGGCTCGCAGCGAACTATTGGGAATTGCCAGCAGCGCCTCATATACGCGTTTGTCACGAATAGACAAGCCGATAATCGAAAAATTCATATCTGTAATATAGCATGAATTATAAAATTGTCATAAAAAATCAACCATTTTGTCTGGAATCGGCAGCAGCGGTACGATATGATTTGCTGGTAACGAAAGGAGAATTTTATGGCTATCAGAAAAGCACCGGAAGGTTATGGAATTACAGGAGATATAGAAGGGCCTACTAAATGGTATTCGGGTCCGCCAATAGGTGAAGGTGGACATACTGTCTCAGTGAGTATGTCAAGGAATTTGTTTGATAGATTGACAACAGCAGCGAAAGTGGAGGGAAAAACTCCGGGTTGTGTTGCAGGAGAAGCTGTCGGCGATTATATTGAAAGGTACTGGCAAGATCCAGAACTTCGACAAAAAGCGAGAAAATTAGCTGAGCTTTTAGTTAGATACAAGCCAAACCCTCGTGAAAGCAAATAATCAGGTTCACGCCAAATAGCTAGCGGCTAGTAATTACTGTTATAATACATACAAACAGGAGGGAACATGAATTTTCAAGATTATTCGCAAAAAGCTATTTCAACGCTGACGAGCGATCACGCCTACGGCGACGTCAGTGCTGATTTGATGGCGCAAATACTAGGTTTGGCTGGCGAGTCGGGCGAGGTGATGGAGAAGTTCAAAAAGCTAATCCGCGATAAGCAGGGCAAACTAACTGCCGATGATCGCGCAGAAATTATCAAAGAATTAGGTGATGTGCTGTGGTATGTCAATTCAGCGGCGCATTTGCTCGGGTCTAGCTTGGAAGAGGTAGCGCGGCTTAATAATGAAAAACTAGCCAGTCGCCAGCAGCGCGGCCAGCTGCATGGCAGTGGCGATAATCGGTAAAGCTCTAAATCTTCAGATGCTGCCGTAGCCATTCATCAATGGTGCCAGCGCCCATACAGAGGACTAGTTTGCCTAACTCGCGGTCAAGCATGATAGACTTCCACAAATCATCGTTGAGGCTGGCAATATGTACTTCGGGGCGGGTGAGGTTTTTGGTTAAGTCTGCAGGCGTCAGTATCGGTAAATCCGGATTCTCGCGCGTCAAATATGTCGGCAGCCAATATATGCTGTCAGCGTAGCGAAAAACCTCATTTGTGTACATTGATTGAATTTCGTGTTGGCGAACATTTTGGTGCGGCTGGTAAACGAGAGTTACTTCACGGGATATCTCGTGCGCCATTTGTAGCGTGGCATAAATTTCGGCTGGGTGGTGACCATAATCGGAGTACAGCCCAGGCGCCAAACGCTCAAATCGTCGTTGTGTACCAGGGAAGTTCTCGACGGCCACCTTCACAATATCATGATTACCCAGCTTTAGCCGCTCGCAGGCTTTGGCAACCAGTGTGGCGTTGGCTCGATTATGCCAACCTGGAATGCGAAAACTTTTAACTTCCTCGTCTTTGAGTATCCAAGATTTATTAACTGGTTCTAAACCAGTAAGAGTATCCTTCTTCCAGAGAATAGATAGTTCGCTTTGTCCGAGAAATTGTTGGAAAGCTCTGGTATAAGCGGCTTGAGTTGGGTATGTATCTGGATGATCGTAATCAATAGAAGTAATCAGCGAAAGGTATGGGCTGAAATGCAAGAAGTTGCGATCGAATTCATCGCACTCATATATAAAATACTCGCTATTCGGCGCGTAGTGCCCGCTCGGCCCAAAACTGATAGTGGTGCCAATTGAATAACTGATTGGGACGCCGAGTTGGCGCAGCACCCAAATCATCATACCGGTAGTTGTTGTTTTGCCGTGAGTGCCAGCAATAGCGATCATCTTGAGGTTCTTTTCGCTCATAATGTAGCGCAGCAGCTCGTCGCGCTTGGCTGTGTAAATGCCTAATTTTTGCGCTCTCACTAGTTCTGGGTGGTCAGCGGGCAAGGCGGCGGTGTAAACGAGCCAGTCGATACGGCGCTGCTTATGGCAGTATTCTAGGTAATCGCCAGACTGGTCATTAGTGACGACAATGCCGCGCTGCATTAATTCGCTAGTTTCTAGACTCGAGTGCGCGTCCGAGCCTTGTACGCTATGTCCGGCGTCATGAGCTAGTTCAGCTAGCGGCCCGATAGCGACGCCGCCAATACCAGAGAAATAAATATTCATACTTCTACTATAACGCAATCAAGCTGCTCGTGGTATACTATTAAGTAATGAAGGGCGGGAATAATGGCCGATAAACGCGCGGCGAGGCGAAATCTTCGGCGTCTTGAGCGAGTCAAGACCTGGCAGCTGTTGATTTTGTTTGTGCTGGTGTGTTTTGTGGCAGCAACTTTTTTGCGTATCAATAATGTTGGTATGATACAACGCCGCAGTGCTGTGGCGACAGCTGACAAATCAGGCAACGAAACACAAATATTTAATCGTCTGCAAGATTTGCAGCGTTACTCAACCACGCATATGAATGCCAGCAGCGGCGTGATTTATCTACAGCATCAGTATGAGCGCGACTCGCAAGCGGCTATCAAGAGAGCTTCGGCGGCGTCGTCCGAGAACGCGAGAGTTCATGCTCAGGCTGAGGCAGTTTGCCATCCGCAATACAGCGGTTGGTCGATGGCTTATATTCAATGCTTTGTTAACGAATTATCAAAATATCCCACCTCTGACAAACTCAAAGACCCAGAGTTGCCTAACACCGAACTATACCGCCACGAATATACATCGCCGCTTTGGACGCCTGATTTTGCTGGTTGGTCGATAGTTTTGGCGGTAGTAATCTTGGTGGTTATAGTACTGCGCTTGATTAGCCTTGTAATATTGCACCTATTATTGCGCTATAAATATCGAGCTGCTTGACTGGTGCAGCTAGGGGTGCAAAGTGTTGACACTCAATGCAGGTTACGATAAGCTAACAGATGTAAACCAATACTTAATAGGAGGTATAAAACAATGGCTTACAAGCACACGAATTCAAAGGGCGTCACTTATTATCTACACAAAACTGAAGTTACACTTCGCGGCGGCAAACCGCAAACCATCTACTTTTTCACTAAGGTAGAGAAAAACGAAAAAGGCGAGCCGTGCGATTTGCCAGAGGATCGCGTCGTGAAAGAAAACCCGCGCAATGGCTTTCTGACAGTCTCTAAGAAGAAATAAATTTTGCTGTTTTTATTAAAACCCTCGGCTTGTCAGCTGAGGGTTTTTTGTGGTGGCAAAGTGCTTGCGTTTAGATAGTAAGTTTGCTACTCTAGATATGTAAACAAACAGGTGCACAAAATTACCTCCCCGATTACCCTAAGGGAGGTTTTTTGATTTCTGTGGTTGATTATGGTGGTGGGGGCGGTTGGGATCGAACCAACGACCAACAGGTTATGAGCCCGCTGCTCTAACCCCTGAGCTACGCCCCCATTGCTGGTATTATAGCGTAAAATCATTGCGGAGTACAGATTATTTATTGACTGGCTTGATTTGCTTATGCTACTATGTCATGTATATAATCCAAATGAGGCAGGAGTATATGAAAATACACAGGAGAAATATCAAATATAAATATCGCCGTATTGGCGTTGGAATAACCGTATTCATTGCGGTATTAAGTTTGGTGCTGGTGAATTTGCCGCGAGCTCAGGCGTCGCAGCTTAACAAAAAGTACTCTTTTATTAAAACCAATTACACCGTCCCAACGAGTAATGTCGCGTGGGTAGCGCCGAATGGCAACGACACCTCAGGTAATGGTTCCGAGGGTTCGCCGTACGCTACTTTTAAGAAAGCTCTCAGCTCTATTGGTAGTGGCGGCACAGTAGTCGCGAAGTCGGGTATTTATCGTGAACCGCATTTTTTCATCTCTGGCGATAATGTGACTATTCAAGCGGCACCGGGGGCAGAAGTTTGGTTAAAGGGTAGCGATGTCGTAAATTCATGGACTAGTGAAAATGGCATCTGGAAAACAACCGGTAATTATCACAACTTCTGTCATGTTTGTACCACAAATGCCAATCCAAGCGTTGAAGGTGTCGCGGCCTACCCGGAACAAGTCTTCATTAACGACGAGCCGCTAAAGCAAGTTAAAACCAAAGCAGAGGTGACGCCTGGTAGCAATACTTTTTATGTCGAAGACAACACTCCTACTACGCTCAAAACTCCTAACAATAATGCAGACGGCTATAATATTGGCCAGCAAGATGCGATATCTTATTATATTGGCAAGAATCCAGCTAGCGGCGTAACCGAGATATCAGAGCGGGCGCGAGCTTTCACTAGTACTGGCAAAAACGTTTCCGTGAAAGGCATTAACGTTGCTCAGTATTCACCTGTTCAGGTTTGGGGTTTTCAGGATCCTTACGATCCCGCCGCTGAGAGAGGGGTTTATTCGGGTCCAACTGCGGTGAGTATTAATGGATCTGGCTCGCTAGTTCAAGATATGATTGTTACCCAAAGTGCAAGCCAAGGCCTGTTCTTTAACAAGGCAGAGTCGTCGACGGCGCGCGGCGTAAAGGCGATAGATAATGGCGGCTCGGGAGTTGGGGCTAACAAATCTCACAACACAGTATTTACTAACGGTGAATTATATGGCAACAACGCGGAAGGTTTCTTGACGATTGGCTGCGGAGCTTATTGTACGATGGCCGATATCAAAGTTACGCATACGCGAAATTTCACATTCCGCAATAATATTGTTGATTATTCTCGCGACACTAAAGCGTATTCTACTGCTGCCAACGCCAATAGCGAAGGTATGATTGGCTTTTGGTGCGATGAAGGTTGCGTAGAAACGAAAATCGTTGATAACTTCTTTACTAATTCTCCGCTTGCTATCATGTATGAGGTTTCTGGTAATGGTATAATTGCTTCTAATATAATCGAAAGCTCCGGTACGGGTATTCGTGTAGCCGGCAGCGATGATGTTAAGGTGTATAACAATACCATATCGCGCACTTATCGGCCAATATACATATTTGAAGACAGTCGTGTTGACGGATGCAATTATTGGAAAGGCGGGTCCTGCGTAGCTAACGAAAGTTGGTCGCAGGGGCTGGGCCTAGATTGGAATACTTCGGGCGTTGAATTGTATAACAACATTATATCTTCGCGGCCGTTAGCTCGAGCAGAGGATCTTTCTGGCGGTAATTATCAACGCGCGTATTCACTGCGTGTTGAAGGATCTCAGAATGATCAAAATAGACCGTATGTCGATGCCAACGATATGCTCAAAGGGTTTGATCATAACGTATATTACCGTAACGAGTCAGACGATATAAATTTGTCGGTGTGGGATTTCAAACAGATTCCTTCAAAGACCGATACAGTTATAAGCAGAGCTTCTGATATCGCGAATAATCCAAAATTGTCGAACTCGATTGACGGCCGCGATGCGCATTCGCTTGATACTTTTGGCTCGCGAGCAAATAATCCGTATTTCGTGAAAGAAGCAGTAAATAATAACGACTACAAAAAGAGTAATTACAATCTCAAACCAGGTAGCCCAGCTATCAACAAAGGTAAACCGTTATCGAGCGACGTAGCGCAAGCGATTGACCCAACAGGCAAAATTGTTAAAGCTGGCGTACCGGTAAATGCTGGTGCTCTGGTTAATGTGCTGATGGACGCGACGGGCGGGCAGACTCCGCCGACACCTCCAGTAACTGTCAATATTCCTGATGCTGGCCTCAAGGCGGCTATCAATAAAACGCTTGATAGCAATCGTCCGAGCACTCAAGATATCACAGTGGACGAGCTAGCTCAATTGACGCAACTTACCGTAGACGGCGGTGTTAAAGTTAAAAATCTAACAGGTCTCGAGAAGGCAACTAATTTGCAAGAGCTGAAGATCGACAATAACGAAGTTGCTGATTTGGCGCCTTTGTCATCGTTAGCAAAATTGACCAAGTTGACAATGACAAACAATAAAGTCGCGTCGATTGAACCGTTGGCGCATTTGGCTAACTTAAGCGTACTTTTAGCGTCTGGTAATCCGATCGCTTCGACTAAGCCGCTAGCTAATCTGACGCATTTGACACAAGTAAGTGTAGATAGTAAATCGACAGCGTTTGATATTTCTGATTTTGCCAAGAGTGCGGGCACCTTGACGACATTGCAGTTGTCTGGTGCTGATAATGGTACGCCGCAGTTAGTGCATAGCGAAGTTCTAAGGCAACTTACTAAAGTAACGACTCTCCAAGTATCGTCAACCTCGTTAACTGATAACGATCTGAATAGTATTGGCGCGATGACGCAATTAACGTCGCTGCAAGCAGACCGCAGTAATATTAGCGATATGTCGTTTGCGAGCCGCTTAACTAAATTAACTAAGCTTGACGTTTCTAATCAGCGTGTCCGTATGAGTACAAATACAACGCCGTTTACATCGCCGCTCAAAGATGTATCGGGTACGGCTGTTGCTATAACCAACAGTGCTGATTTGGCTAATGATGGGGCTGGTCGTGTCAAAATTGTCTCGCCAATTTATGATAATAATACTCATGAGTTGTCAGCAACTTGGGCTAAGAATGTTACAGTTGGCACTGCTACCGCCCAATTCAACGGTCAACTAACAGTGTCTGCAACGCTGCCGAAAGCTGATAAAGCTCAGCTCCAAGCGCAAATTGATCGCGCGAATAACTCTGCAGATTATATCAAAGCAGATGCGGCGGTAGCCAGTGCGCTGTCAGCTGCGAAAAACATTGTTGCTAAACCAAATCCGACACCTGCCGAAATTAGCCAAGCGACAAACGACCTCAAGCAAGCACTTGACGCCGCAATAGCTAAAGAAACAGCAGCTCAGGCGGCTGCACGGACAGCGGTTGATAAAGCAAAAAACAGTAAGTCGCCTGCTGATGTTCGCGCCGCAGAGGCGCTTTTAGCGCACGTTCAGGACGCAGCCAAGAAATCAGCGATGCAAGATGAGCTCAACGCCGTCAAACAGGAAATTACCGATGCGCGGACAGCCTTATCGAAATTGATTGACAAGGCGAAGAACACGCCAACGGATGGTTTAGCGGCCGAGACTGTTGCTGCTTTGAATACCGCGATTGCTGCAGCTAAAGCAGTCAATAACAACCAAGAGTCAACTGTGGCGCAGCTTACTGAAGCCAAAACCAAATTGCAATCAGCTCTTGATAACCTCAAAACCGATAAGACAGCGCTAGCCAAAGCTATAGCGGATGCTGACCAAGAGCCAGTTTATATCAAGAACGATTCAGCGGTTAAAACTGCTCTGCAACATGCTAAGAATGTTTATGCTGCGGCTAATCCAACGCCGGCAGAAGTTAACACAGCTGTCAATAATTTGAAGTCGGCAATTAATGCTGCCAAAAAGAAAGAAACTGATGCTCAAACAGCTGCTGCCAATGCGGTTGCGGCAGCAGAAGGTGCTAAAACGGCACAGTCGATAACGGCGGCTCAAACTCTCGTTGATGCTATCCAAGACGCGTCGGTTAAGCCTGCTCTGCAGGTGCGTCTTGACGCTGTATCGCAGCAGCTCAGCAATGCTAAACAAACGCTTGGCACACTTATTACTAAAGCTGAGGCTGTAGATATGACTGGTATGAGCGCTGACACTGTCAATGCGCTAAAGTCTAAAATTAAGCAAGCTAAACAAGTTTACAATGACGCTTCAGTATCAGTGATGCGCCTGCAAACGGCGGCGTCGGAGTTGCAAGCAGCTCTAGATGCCTTGCGGCCAGACAAGACTACTTTGCGCGACGTGATTGCTCGGGCGGAAGCGCAGCCAGCATATATCCGAAACGATCCTGCAGTCAAATCTGCTTTGCAGTATGCCAAGAACGTTGAGGCCGCTGCTAGCTCGACGCCAGCTGATATTAGTTCCGTGATACAACAGCTCAATTCGGCAGTTACTGCCGCTCAGAAGAAAGAAGCTGATGCCCAGGCGGCCGCGCAGGCAGCTGTTGCTGATGCCGAAAGCCAGAAAACTGCTCAGTCTATAGCGTATGCGCGAACACTAGTCGATAAAGTACAGGATCAAGCCGTTAAGACAAAACTTCAGGCGCGCTTAGATGCGATTGTTGTCCAAACCTTTGTCAATAAGCAAACAATTCGCCAAGCAAACAATACCAATATTACGCTGTCTACCTCAGGCGATAAATGCTACAACATTAAAAACGCTACCGCGGTAGGGCAGCCAAAAAATATTCCGACTGGCTATCAGATGCAGGGCTCGGCTAAGTTTACGATCAACTGTGACGGACATGTGCAGCCAGCGGTTGGGTATACTACCAAAATTACTCTCGAATTATCGCGTATCTACAAAGTTAATCGCCTAAAAGTAATCAAGTACAGTATTAATGGCACTAATGCTACCGATATTACCGAGAAAGTCGCATTCAAAACATCAGCCGATGGCAAACGCACTATTGTTGAATACTCAATTACCGATGGCGGCTTTGGCGACATGGATAAGACCGCTAACGGTGTTATCGACGATCCGGTTATAATTTATGAGCGGTCGGAGAATACTACGCCAGCTAATGGTGGTAATCAACCTGGAGCTCCAGCAAAGAATGGCAAGGCTACTGCTAACGGTAGACGCTTATCTGAAACTGGCGATAGCCTATACGGTTATATTATCGGCGCTGGTGTGCTGGTGCTAGGCGGCGCTGCCGGCGTATACGCTATCATCCGTCGCCGCCAGTAAGAGTCGTTTTATCTCGCTATCTCGATTACCGCTCATGGTTTATAATAGTTGATAGATGAAACTTGTTGAAAGATTACGCCAACAACTGCATTATATCTGGTTCAATTACGCGAATTTTAACGGATTGGTGCTGTTGTTGGCGATTATCATTGCGGTTAGCTGGGTGATGGGTACAATGTCGACGATCCAGACGAATTTTAGCGCCCAACGAGCACTCGACGAAAAAAAACAACAATTACGGCTGGCGCAGCTAGAAGTAGAGACGCTGAAATACGAACAAAATTATTATAAGAGCGATGAATATAAAGAGCTAGAAGCGCGCAGCAAGTTAGGTCTGGCAGATCCTGGCGAGAAGCAGCTAATACTGCCAGAGAATAGCGTTGCAGTGAAATCTCTCGATAGCCAGGACGATAACTCATCGTATATTAAAACAGCTCCACGCAACAATACGCCTGCCGTGCACAAGTCAAACTTCCAACAATGGATTGATTTTCTGACTGGCAAAACTGCTGCTTCTCGCTTGCAGAAGTGATACGTAGTTTGCTATAATAGTACCCGTATCGCGGGGTGGAGCAGCCTGGTCAGCTCGCTTGGCTCATAACCAAGAGGTCGCTGGTTCAAATCCAGCCCCCGCTACCAAGAAAAAAGCTCAACTTTTGGTTGAGCTTTTTTATTGGTTAACTGACTGGTTTAAGCTAATTTGCTAGCAGCGACTCGAACAGCTTCACTCCAGCTCAAGAAAACGTGCGGCGTGTCTGCAAGATCTTTGGCGGTTAGGCCGTGCCGCACAGCTAGGGCGATTTCGTGGATACTATCGCTAGCATTCGGTGCGACTATAGTACCGCCAGCTATAACGCCTTTCTTGTCGCATACTAGTTTGACGAAGCCGTCGCGGAAATCGCTGGTATTTGAGCGTCCGATGATTGATAGCGGTGCTATGGCTTTTTTGATTTTGAGGTCGCGTTTGATACAATCGTCTTCGGTCAGGCCGACAGAAGATACCTCCGGAAAGGTGAAAGTTGTCCGCGGTGTAGCAGTATAATCTGGCGCGATTTGATTTTTCGAAAAAAGGTTATGAGCAGCAATCCGCGATTCTAGCAGTGCAGTATGCGTGTGCTCAGAGTTGCCGATAATATCCCCAGCTGCATAAATGTGGCGTGCGCTTGTCTGTAAATATTCATTAACATGGATGCCAGTTGGATCGTATTGTACGCTGGCATTCTCGAGGCCTAGGTCAAGGTTTGGCTGACGTCCAGTAGCCACCAAGATATCCTCGACGCGTACCGACTTTTCGACACCGCCGCGCAGGAATGATACGCGGTAGCCGAGTCCGTCCTTGACTGCTGCGACTGTTCGTGTTTGCGTCAATGACGTAATGCCTTTATGCTTCTTGAGGTAGGCTTCTAGCAGCTCGCCAACTTCTTCATCTTCTTTTGGTAAAATACGGGCAGCGATATCAGTCAAATAAACTCTAGTACCGAAAGTAGCCATCAGCTGCGCGATTTCGACGCCAACGCTGCCAGCACCTATGACGTAAAGGCTCTTCGGTGGACGCATCGACTCTAAGATGGTGCGCGCTGTCAAAAATGGGATTTCGTCTAATCCTGGTACTTCTGGTGCTACCCAGTGCGAACCCGTAGCGACCAGGAACCTTTCGGCGCTAATGTGTTTGCGACGAACGGAAATTTCATTGGGCGACAGAAAGTGGGCATGTCCAGTATAGGTAGTAATGCCTTGGTTTTCATAAAATTTGCGATTACCGGCAGCCCCAGTTCGCTTGACGGCGAGGTCTTTCCAGGCGCGAATACTCGGATAATTGTAGCCAAGCGTGTTAGAACGTAGGCCGAACTTAGCGCCGTGGCGTGCTTGATCATAGAGGTGCGCGACGTGTAATAAGGCGTTGGTTGGTACATCGCTCCAGTTAGGCGAATCGCCGCCGAAGGTATCTTCCTCGATAATTGCTACGCGCGCGCCATTGCGAGCGGCGATAGTAGCAGCGGCTGATCCGCCAGCTCCGCTACCGATAACTATTAAATCGTAATCAAATTTATTGTGTCTCTTCGCCATTCATGTCTCCTACATCATTTTTTTGTGGTGTTTATATAAATATGCTGCATCAGGATGATTATGTTCTAGAAATCGTCCAGCTTGCGCGCGAATATCGGTGGTGGTAATGTCTGACTTTTGGCTGCTCCAAGTTTCGACCTCGCGAGCAGCTTGATCGGCTAAATTGCGAGCTAACCCTTCGGGGCTTTTAGCACTAAGGCAGGCGGCGTACAGGCTAGCGCGCAGCTTTTTGGCATCGAAATCTTCTGGCGGGCGTTTGCCTCGTTTAAAAACGGTAACTTTCATACAGCATTCACCTGAATGATTAAGTCGGAAACAGTATTAACGTATATATAAAAACCAAGGATAATCAAACCCAGCCCAGCAGCGAATTGTAAAAAGTATTTGTTTTGTTCGCGCCAGCGCTGGATGCGGCTTAGTTGGCGTCCGCTGCCAATCAATAGGGCAACGATGAGCAGCCCGAGCGAAGCAGCTAGCGTATAACCTGCTGCGCCAACGATTTGCCAAATCGGCGGCAGCGCGATGATGGCGCAGGCTGCGGTAATGATTGGTACGATAGTAAATAGTAGTTCTGCAACAACGCTAGTCAATCCTAGACTAAACGCTTCGGCGGCAAGGCTGGCTTTGGCTGTGCGTTTACGCAAGAATCGGGCAAAACTGCGTGAAATCCACAATTCGGTACCTTCGGTTTTACGATAGTAAAAAAGGATAACTGCCAAGCCAACGATCATCAGACCAGCAGTCAAAGTGATCCACAACAAATTACTGTGCGGCGCGAATACACCGATAGCATAACTAGCGAAGCTAACACACAAAAGCGTCATAGTAAAGGCGCCAGCTACAAAGCTAAATAACAGCCGTAACGTGCGCCGAGCGGCCAGCTTGCGTCCTAAGGCATGCCCCGATAGAGATGTAGCCATACTAACGCTTAACTGAAAGCTAGCGTGGATAAGTCCTGCCAGGGCGATGATGCTAACAGCGATAAGAGTATTCATGTTTGTCTTGATAATCCTTATCTTATTTATACCATAAGCGGTCTGGCGAAGTCAAAAGATTTTGTAAAAAGGGCAATTATCCCATTAAGCCAAGTACGAGAGAATAATAGACTTGAATAGCTTATGCTTTGAGTGATACAATACATGTAGTATTATGGTCAGTAATAATAAAAACCTATTAATAGGTGGGCAACAAACATTATATAAATATAAAAACGTTCAAGATGATCGTTTACATATTAAAACTCTCATTGACACCAGAAAATTTGTCGGGTACCTATGAGAGTTTTAATAGACCCTAGTAATCTATTAAAACTCTGTAATCCTATAAAAAACTACTACTTTTGATCGGGGGTAGTTTTTTTATTACCAACAGGAATCTTAAACATACCACCGTTTTTACGATAGATACGCTTACCTTTTACGGTAATATAGGGTCTAAAAATATAAATGGTATTATCCATAATATTAATCTCCTCTGTTAAGTTACTATTCACAACTATGCGGTCTTTAACAGCTTAGCTGCGTCGACACGGTTACGTTTCTATTTTGCCATTTTTTCAAAGTACTAACTAGGATCGCACTAGATTTTTGGTAAATAAAAAAGTTATATGCCGAGACCGGTGGCGTAGGCTACAACAATTGTTACCTTTATGGCATTAGAACTTTTTGAGATCCACGCCATCCGTCTCGATATATAACCGCATATATTGTCAATCGTTGTAGCTTACCTCACGGCGTTCTAGACCGTCACAACACTTCATCCCCCATATGAGTTTTACCCTCAATTGAATGATGATTTTATTGTACACTGTTATTTAGCCAAGGTCAATACATGTAGTGTTGTGATAAAATCATAAACGCCATATGTAGGGTTGTTAAGATAGTACTATTCTACAGACCAAAGTGATATAATGGATATTGTCTAGACTCTCAGCGAGGCTCATTTTTTATCCCGAAAATGGGCAGCCATTTACTAAAAGCAATAGGGATAAACCCTTGTTGTGGGTCTAGACAGCCAGCGATGGCTGTCCTTTTTAATAGAAAGAATGGAGGCTCTTATGGACAATCAAAAGCAAAATAACGACAACCTACGGGGCAAAGATAAGGCACTTTATACTCGACAACAAAAAGGTCACAGTATAATCAAACATGTTTTGCTTTGTTTTATCGGCGTAGGTTTGTTTACTATTCCGTATTACTCACTTAGCCCAAATCACTATTGGCATGCGTAGGGTATAATAAAGTATATTTCATAAGTCTAGACAGCTTATCGAACTGTATTATATAATTAAACATTATATTTTGCAAGTGATTTATGGACACCACAAACAATCTGACGTATAATAAGAGATACGACAGAAGCGTAAGACCCCTACCCAAGGGGTCTTTACCTTTATGGGAATATTATTGGTACCCGGGGTGGGATTCGAACCCACGTCATCGCCTTCGACAGAAGCGTACTCTATCCACTGAGCTACCCGAGCTTATTTATATAAAAAACGCGGCGATGTTAATGGACTTATCCATTTCGCCGCGCCGTACGCGTAAGTTTACCGGATTTCGAAATTGGTTATATAATACTAGTATAGCATAAGTTACTTATTAGTCACTTGTTTCAATGGGATAATTGCCGTAAAAAGCTATTGCTTTTTTGGCAAGTTTGTGTTATACTAAGAGTATAAGTAATTAACTTATACAAAAAAGGAAAATAAAAATGGAAGTCACCGAATCAAATAACTCATTACATAACGAGAATGCCACCTGGAATCGGCCGCGTACAACGGTAGAACTGCGAGAATTTATTAATCGCCGTAATGATCTGTTAGACGTTGAGGATTTTGCGTTTTAGCAGCGGTTTAAGCGCAAAGAAAAATCCCCGCAACAAAGGCGGGGAGCTTTCTTTGGTAGCACTGACTGGGATCGAACCAGTGACCTTAGGCTTATGAGTCCTACGCTCTAACCAACTGAGCTACAGTGCCGCAAGAGTAAAGCACTGTAGATTATAGCAGATAACAGTAATCGGTGGCAAGCTAGGTTTTTTAAGGATAATTTAATGAAGCTGTCGGACAATATGCTTCGAGAAACGTTTCCCGTACTTCTCTAGTGAGCCGCCCTTCTGTGTCAAGGGCGGTTTGCTATTCTGTGCTATAATTTTGCCGTGAACGATGAGCTAGAATTAAATGAACGAGTAGAGGTTATTGCGACGTTTGGCAGCGGTTTAGAATTGTGCGTGCCGCGGCGGTTTAGGCGTCCGAATGGGCGTGAGATTGAAGTAAGTGAGCTAGGTTTGCGGCATCCAGTAGCTAAAGGGCGGCGAACGATGCATATTTTTGATGTGACGGACGGGCAAGCTGATTATAGGCTGGAATTTGATAGCGAGCGGTTGACTTGGCGATTGACGCGCGAGGCGGAGCATGGTTGAACCAGCTGACCAACAAAAGCAGTTTTCCGCGGATGGCTTAAATTTGGAGTATAATCAAGCATTGCCACTGGTCATGCATATAGACCTTAATAGCTGCTTTGCGACCATTGAACAGCAGTCGCGGCCGTTGTTACGCGGGCGGCCAGTGGCGGTAGTTAATCGTTTGGTCGAGAACACTTCGGTTATCACTGTGAGCTATGAAGCGAAAGCTTACGGTGTTAAGGCTGGTATGAAATATCGCCAGGCTAAACGCCTGTGTCCCGAGCTAGTAGCGCTCGACAGCGACCCGCCGAAATATCGCTGGGTATATCGGCAGCTGCTGCGAATTATGAATAGTTACAGTCCAGCGGTGGTGATGAAGAGTATTGATGAAGGCATAATTGATTTTGCAGTAGCGCCCGAATCAATGCGGTCGCGCGGTTTAGAAGCTATCGGCAAAGAGATAAAGCAGCGATTGCGTACCGAAGTAGGTTCGTACATGCGTTGTAATATCGGTATCAGCACTAATCGTTTCTGGGCCAAGATGGCGGCTAGCTTGCACAAACCTGACGGGCTTGATGTCGTGACGGCGCAAAATGTACAAACGGTGTTATCCAGCTTAACTTTACGCGATCTAACGGGAATCGCGCGACATAATGAGCAGCGGTTGAATGCGGTGGGAATTTTCACGCCGCTGCAAATGTATGAATCACCGCCAGAGGCGCTTCATGCTGCTTTTCATAGTATTAATGGTGAAAAGTGGCATAAGCGTCTACATGGCTGGGAAGTCGATGACTTGGTTAGCGATGTTAAAACATGCGGCCGCCAATACGTACTAGAGGAGCGCAATATGCCGCGGCAGCAAATAGCCGCTCGATTACATAATTTAGTCGAGGCGGTTGGACAAAAACTACGTTCGCAGCGCAAGTCGGCGCGCGGTGTCGGTATTTATGTGCGAATGGCGGTTGTGGCTAGCAACTCAAAACTATCGTTGAATAATGGACGCTGGGGACGCGCAGGCAATTACTGGCAGCGTAAATATTTAGCGCCGCTGCCAATGTTTAGCGATGCTGCGTTGTGGCACGTGGCCGAAGAGCTATTCTGCCAGGCGCCGGCTGGTGATATACGCGAGATAGGCGTGCATTGTTATAATCTGTATAACAGCACCAGCGATCAACTGAGTTTGTTTGGCGACGAATTAGCGCGCGAGCGGCAAACCACTTGGGCGATTGACGAGATTAATCAGCGGTACGGCGCTCGGACTATTCACGCTGCTAGTACGCTTAATACCGAGACGGTTCGCACCAAGATTCCGTTTGGCAGTACGCGCTATTTATAAATGTATTACTGCATATAGCATCAGTTAACGCCAGCGTCCTGATGGATTATAATAAAGGTAATATGACGTACCTAGTGGCAGTTTCTGGCGGCGTGGATAGCGTGTGCTTATTGGATATACTGAGCCGGTCAGATCATCGGCTAATTGTAGCGCATGTCGAACATGGGATCCGCGGCGAGGCTTCGCGCGCTGATGCACGGTTTGTGGCAGCGTTGGCGCAGAAATATAATCTACCGTTCGTTTCGACGGCGCTTAATCTCGAGCCGAATGCTAGCGAAGAATTAGCGCGCCAGAAGCGGTATGACTTTTTGCTAGCACAGGCGCAGAAGTTTGGCGCGGTGTTGGTTACGGCGCATCATGCTGAAGATGTTGCCGAAACGATTGCTATCAATATTGAGCGAGGTACGGGATGGCGCGGGTTGGCTGTGCTAGCGCGTACAGGAATTAGACGTCCGCTGATTTCTTTTACCAAGACGCAATTGTACGATTATGCGCTGCAGCATCGCTTGGAGTGGGTTGAGGACGCAACGAACGCAAGCGACCTTTATCAACGCAATCGTGTCAGAAAAGCACTAAAAAGTGTTATTAATCGACGCGTAGTTGTAAAACTATTGCAGTTGCGCGCTAGACAGCTAGCTTTGCGGAAAGATATTGAACGCGAAACTGAGCGGATTGCGCTGCATAGTAGCGGTTCGCGGTATTTTTTGTCGCAGATTGATGATGATGTAGCGTTAGAGCTGTTAGCGAGCGATATTGCTAGGCAAACTGGCGGACTGCGACCGACTCGGCCGCGTACTCAACGGGCTTTGCTGGCTATCAAGACGGCGCGGCCGGGCGCTAAAATTGATGTCGGCGATGGCGTGCAATTAGAAATTACCTCTCGAACTTACTGCGCGAAGGTGGTATAATTACAGAGATATTCTGAATTTGATTATAAAACCACGAAAGGATACATATTTCAATGCCTAAACCTCGTAAACAAAAGGTGAGTAATAAAGTTCGGCTCGGTTTATTCTGGGCAATTATCGTTTTGATTGGACTGTCGCTATATGCGGCATTTATGCCGGCTAAGCCGCTCCAGGAAGTACCAATCGCTCAGGTGATTCGAGACGCCAACGAAGGCAAAGTAGCCAAGATCGAAGGCCAAGGCGGCGACCTTCAGGTGACCATGAAGGGCGAGAATAAGCCATCTAAGCGGACATACTTAGGCGGCGGGGTTTCGTCGCTACTGAAAGACAATATACTTAACGAAAAAGGCCGTGCAGTTGTTTCGGATAGCGCGCCAGTTGATAATTCTGTGATACTGACTTTGATGACGGTGGTTTTGCCGGTGCTGCTGATCGGCGCGCTGTTCGTCTTCATGATGCGGCAGGCCCAAGGTCAGAATAGCCAGGCGATGAGTTTTGGTAAAAGTAAGGCCAGGCTATACGGCCTTGATAAAGAGCGGGTGGTGTTTGACGATATCGCTGGCAATGATAATGCTAAACAGGATTTACAAGAGGTCGTTGACTTTCTCAAGCATCCGAAAAAATATCAAAGTCTCGGTGCCAAAATCCCGAAGGGTGTGCTGCTAGTCGGCGATCCAGGTACCGGCAAGACAATGCTAGCGCGAGCAGTAGCTGGCGAGGCAGATGTACCTTTCTTCTCGATTTCTGGTTCAGAATTTGTTGAGATGTTTGTCGGCGTTGGTGCCAGTCGTGTGCGCGACCTTTTCCAGAAGGCCAAGAAAAACGCGCCGGCGATTGTTTTTATCGATGAGATTGACGCCGTTGGGCGCAAACGCGGCAGCGGTATGGGCGGCGGTCATGACGAGCGCGAGCAGACGCTAAACCAAATTTTGGTAGAGATGGACGGTTTTGAAGCGGACACCAATGTGATTGTAATCGCGGCGACCAACCGGGCTGACGTGCTTGATCCGGCACTGCTCAGGCCAGGCCGCTTTGACCGGCACGTGACGATTAGTTTGCCGGAGCGCAAAGACCGCGAAGCTATTTTGAAAGTTCATTTCAAAAATAAGCCGACTGACGACACGGTCGATCTCGATAAACTAGCAGCCAAGACGGCTGGTTCCAGTGGTGCTGATTTGGCGAATATTGCTAATGAGGCAGCAATCATCGCAGCGCGGCGCAACTCCAAGAAAGTGTCGAATGACGACCTAACCGAAGCTTTTGAAAAAGTGGCTATCGGCCCGGAGCGTAAAGCTAAAGTAATGAACGACCACGAAAAGGAATTAACTGCTTATCACGAAGCTGGCCATGCTATTGTTGGTCATGTTTTGCCAGATAGCGATCCAGTACACAAAATCACTATCATTCCGCGCGGCGGTACGGGTGGTGTGACGTGGTTCTTGCCGCCAGAGGATAGAAGTTACACTAACGTTTACGAGTTCAAGGATATTCTAGCGCGGGCGTTGGGCGGCCGGATTGCCGAGAAGCTGATTTACGGCAATGATGGTATTACTACTGGTGCTGGCAGTGATTTGCGCCACGCTGCTAAAGTTGCTCGTAATATGATAATTGAACAAGGCATGGGCTCGAAACTGCGCGACCAAGTCTTCCACGAAGATAATGGCGGCATGGTCTTTGATAAGATTACTCATGACCGGCCATATTCAGAGGCGACAGCACAAGAGATCGACAACGAGGTCGAGGCGCTGATTAAGGAGGCATCAACTCGCGCCGAAACAATACTCAGCAAGAATCGGGCGGTGCTTGAAAAGCTCAAGGATGCTTTGCTCAAAAACGAAACTCTCGAAGAAGAAGACGCCGCTAAATACATGAAGGATGCGGTACTGCCGAAGGAAGTAAAACTACACGCATAAACTATGGCGGGGCGAGGAAGTCGAGTACGGTCGGTTGTTGCCAAAGCGAATAGCAAATTGTCAGTACAGTGGGCGGCAATTCTGCTGTCTGGATCGACGATGCTGTCAAGCCTGCTAGGGATTTACCGCGATCGTTTAATTAATGGCATGTACCTAGACACTTATAAAGTAGGTGCTGATGCCTATGTGGCGGCGTTTACTGTGCCGGATTTTATGTATTTTCTGCTAGTATCGGGCGCTTTGAGCGTGTCGTTTATTCCAGTGTTTAATCAGCGTTTGGCGAGCGGCAATAAGCGATCGGCGTGGGAGCTGAGTTCAAGCTTGCTGAATCTCTTTGCGGTATTGACGTTAATCACTAGCGTGCTAATTATCATCTTTGCCGACCCGCTGGTGCGCTATGTTGTTGGCCCGGGCTTTGGCGAACAAGGACATGCTTTGGCGGTGAGTATGATGCGTATAATTGCCGTCAATCCGTTTTTGTTTGCGATTGCGACGGTAGTATCGAGTATGCAGCAGGCAATCGGCCGGTTTACTTTTTTGGCGCTTGCACCAACCATCTATAATTTAGGCATCGTCGTCGGTGCTAAGTATTTTACTAACGGCATTAATATTTTTGGTTGGCAGATCTTTGAAGGCGGCATTATGGGCGTGGCTCTTGGCGTGGTGCTAGGGGCAATTTTGCAGCTGGTGGTTAGTTCAATTGGTCTGGTCGGCGTAAACTTTGACTATCGCCCGGTGATTTCTTGGCGCAACAAAGGTTTTCGCCAAGTCTTGAAGCTTCTGCCGCCGCGCTCAATTGATCAAGGAATTGATTATTTTAATGGAATTGTTGAAATTAATCTAGCGTCACGGATGGGCGACGGAATTATGCGTGTTTATCAGCAGGCGTCTAGTTTGAGCTTGATGCCAGTGAATCTAGTTGGCGTAGCTATTAGCAATGCGGCTTTTCCGCGGATGACAGAGCGGTTAGCTGAGGGTAGAGTTGACCTCTTCAAGAAAGAGTTGCGCTCGGTTTTCCGCTGGATTGTCTGGTTGGCCTTGCCGATTGCTGTGATTACTTTCTTTGCGCGTGGTTATGTGGTGGCATTCATCAAGAACGGCGGGCAGCCGGCGATTGCTAGTGTTCTCGGCGCGTTGGTGATATCGATATTCTTCCGGACGCTTTATCATATTATGGCGCGAACATTCTATGCACAGCAAGACACGCGAACACCTCTGTATATTTCGATAGCGACGATATCGTTGAATATTGTATTGGCAATAGTTTTCACGCAGCTGTTCGGCTGGGGAGTGTTTGGTTTGGCTTGGGCGCAATCGATTGTTTCGGTGGTAGAGATTGCGATTTTGCTGACTATATTACACGTACGTACACCAGGTATTTTTAATCGCAAGACACTACGCAGTATTATTACTATGATGATTGCTAGTGCAATTATGGGTGTGGTGACTTATTTTGTAGTACAGATGCTACAGTTGCAGTCGCGCGATATGAATTTTATGGCGGTTTTCCCAAAGTTTACCGTTATCGTGGTAGTGAGTTTTGCGGTATATATAGCTTTAAGCAAAGTATTCAAGCTTGAAGAGGCGGATCCGATTGTTGCGAAATTACGACAGCTGCTATTCGGCAGAGTGAGGCGTTAGAGTGGAGCGTATCCGCAATTTTTGCATCATCGCTCATATTGATCACGGCAAATCGACGCTGGCGGATAGGATGATGGAGATGACGAGGACGGTGGAGAAGCGCGAGATGAAGTCGCAACTGCTGGATTCGATGGATTTGGAGCGTGAGAAAGGGATCACTATTAAGTTGGCGCCGGTGCGGATGAAGTACGAGCCGACTGCTGCTGGTCTTTTCTCTGAAGGCTTTGCCTTTCCGGCAAAGCGAGGCCAAGAGCGTAAGCTAGATCAGTTGGCGGCCGAGCGGCCTGAAGAGAAAAGCGCCAGCGAGGTCGGCACTAACAGGCCGTTGCGGTCGGTTACTTACGATCTCAACCTTATTGATACGCCCGGCCATGTCGATTTTAGCTACGAAGTATCGCGCAGCTTGCAGGCGTGCGAGGGCGCGGTGTTGGTGGTTGACGCCAGCCAAGGCATTCAGGCACAGACGCTGGCGAATGTCTATTTGGCGATGGAGCAGGATTTAACGATTATCCCGGTACTCAACAAGGTCGATTTGCCTGCTGCCGATGTGCCGCGCGTGTCGAAACAGGTGATTAATTTGCTGGGCTGCGATGAGAGCGAGATTATTCATATTTCTGCCAAAACAGGACAGAACGTCGATCAAGTCTTAGAGGCGATTGTTGAGCGAATCCCAGCACCAACTGGTCAGCCAGATGATCCGACGCGGGCGCTGATTTTTGATAGTTATTATGATGATTACCGCGGGGTGATTTTGTACGTGCGAGTGGTTGACGGTCAAATCAAAAAAGGTGAAGCGATTCGCATGATGGCGACTGATGCTAATGGGCTGGCACTAGAAGTTGGCCATCTCAGTCCCAGTATGATCCCTGACTCGTCGCTTGACACCGGTGAAATTGGTTACATCGTCACCAACTTGAAGACTACGCGTGAAGCGCGGGTGGGTGATACGGTGACATTGAAAAAGTACTTCACGAAAGAGACCAAATAGGAGGCTAGAAGTGAGCAAAGGCATCATCTACGTCATGACCACCGCAGTGTCAGGCCTCATCAAAATCGGTAAGACACAAACCAAGCAGTACCCAGAGCGGATGCGTTTCCTTGAGGCGAACGGCTACTACAATGTGGTTGGTTTGAAGCGGTTGTTCGCGATCGAGGTGGCTGACTATTCCGAAAAGGAAACATTACTGCACGAAATATTCGCCAAGCATCGAGTCGGTAGTAGCGAGCTTTTTGCGCTTGATTATGATTTGGTGCGACAACTGCTGCTGTCGTTTGAGGGCGAGGTGATCTTTCCGGAGCAGAAAAATAAAGAAGCGGAATTTGATAAAATCACCAAAGCCAAGAACAGTAATCAAAAGTTTAGTTTTTATCGAAAAGGCCTCAAAAACGGCGATAAAATTGTCTTTAGCAAAGACCAGACGATTGTCGCTAAAGTTGTTGGTGAACGCGAAGTTGAATATGGCGGGCAGAGGTGGTTTTTGTCGCCGCTGGTGCGAAAAATATTTGAAGACAGGAATCAAGTTAATGATAGCGGCGCGTACCAGGGTGCAGCCTACTTTTGTTTTGATGGCAAGAAATTGAAGGACTTGCCGGATGTAGAACTGTAGGAGCGTGTGCTATTATTAAAATGTACAAATGAAAACAAAAATACTCAAATTAATCTTAGCTTTAGTGTGTTTCAGTGTAAGCGCTTATACTTCGTATGATTATTTGCTGCATGAAGTGCCAGTCTATCTGAAAAGTAAAAATTTGGTTGAAGCAAGGACTCAGAAAACCCGTTTTCTAATACCAAAGCAGTGGCAAAGGATTGATGTAAAAAACGGTAAAACTGAAGGTTACGGCGATAAACTGGGCAAGGATAATAAGTCAATTAGCGGTGTTGGCGTGACTCAGGATTCGAAGCGGTTGGTGTTACCGGCTGCGCCTGATGAAGCTTATGAATTAGTGCGCAAAATGGCTTATGATAGCAAAGAGTTGCGCGAAGACGCGAAAAGATTCTTTACTATTAAGGGATTGGAAAATTGTCAAGCGACTGTCGATATCAAGGACGATACTTTGGAACAAAATGGTTTAGTTGGTATTGTCAGAATTACATCAAGTTGCGGTTCTCGACCTGAAAATACTAAAATGGTAACACGCTTAGCTGTTGGCCGCGAAGACGGATGTCTTCGTTACATATCGGTATTCTCTTACAATGAATATTGGAAACAAAATAGTAAAGTATTTGAAGAAATATTAAATAGCGCATCGTATATAGATACGCAAAGCGCATGAGGCGGAAATTGGATACAGAATGAATAACTTCAAAAATTTTACAGAGAAAATTAGCTGCCGGGTGATTCCGATAGCACGCGACCGCCGCGTGTGGCTGGATAAAAAATTGTCGACGATGATTTGTATTGTGTTTTTATGAATGATCGATCGTACGAGCTCGGCGAGGAATATGATGACTTTTTATACGTTACGGTTGACAGTTTTGCCGAGCTAGCAGACGTTATTCTCCGCGAGTTGTATGCACGCGGATTTTCATCGTCAGATTACAAATTAATCAACGAAAATCGCGTTCATCTGGACTATAGTTTTATAAGCGATGACACGCTTTGGACTGCCTGGCGCAATGTCGATGCGATAGTTACGGGCGACGTTACCGACGAGAATGACCATCGCCGCGACAAAACTAAACGCGGCCGGTGGATGGGTTACGCTGAATTGATTCAGACTATTGGCAAGAATCAAGCTCATAAGATTTTTGAGAAGTTATAGATTAGACCGCAGTATGCGCAAGGAATAATTTGCTTAGAATAAATAGGCGTACAAGGAGCGATTTACCGTGCGTTTATACGAAAATGCTGAGCTGATATAATACTCAAATAGTTAGGATCTAATAAAATTGTAATTATTAAGTAGAAAGAAACATAAGTAATTATAATGGTAAATAATCCTGAACATACAGTCGACGGCCCACTAGACTCCGAAAGTTCGGTGGAGGAACCAGTAAATAACGTAGATAATCATGAACAAGCTCTTTCTCGCGTTGGGAGCTCTCTTGCTAGTCATGCTGTACAAGATAGTGAAGGGGTCGAGCAGTTGGCAGAAAATACGCACACCGTCACTGAGCTGCTTGAGATTCTGGGAAGAAGAGATTCTACTTGTCAATTGACGATCCATGATGCTCACAAACTTATCAATGAGGGTTATGGTTGGATAGTCGTCGACAATCTCAATATCTTCATCAATCTTGACCACAACGAGATTGCCTGCACGCTCATTGACGCTGGCGAAAGTGGAACAGTCGCCGCTGGCCTTAATAACTTCACTGGACTTTATGCTAGTGTAGCTCATAAGCTTATCAATGCTGGTGATGGTTGGGCGGTTGCCGACAACCTCGAGAGTTTCCTCAGCCTCGACGCCAGAGTCGCTCGCGAGCTTATCAATGCTGGCTACGAATTGCAGGTACTGCAATATGCGTATGTCTTTGGTGAATCTACCTCAGAGATAGTTCTTGGCTGTATAGATAAGATAAAACTAAGTAATGATTTAGCAGACGCTGTCCTTGAGCACTTATCAGACTACGGTATGGACGCGGCCGCGCAGAGTATTGTTCTGCGGGCATGTGCAAATCATTACTCGACTGCGCAAAAAGTTGTTCAGCTTGACTTAGAAGGACTTATTGGTGCGGAAGAGGCGTCTAAGCTACGTGCGTATATTGCCGAACTCAGGCCAGAATTGCGCGGTGTAAAGAATTATAACCCGTACGCAGATGAGGCGGGTGATATGGATCATGTGACGTCATCTCGACCGGGGACGAAGTTTCATAAACGAGCAGTTCAGGCCGCTCGGCGTTTGCGACTTCCCAAAACTGAAGACGACGAGAGGCTTAGCGAAACAGTTCACCAGTCCTACACTAGACTACAGGCAGTTGTAGCATCGAGGTATGGAGATCAATATGCCCAGGAGCTATTCGGCGGGCGGGGAGATAAGGCAGGTGATGCCTGGCCAGTCTACCGTAGATTGGCAGCAGATTATATAGCTGTGATGGGTGAGGACGGTCTATATGGAGCTCTAGAAAGAGCAGCTAGAGCATTCAATCAGGTACTTGAAGTTGATACTAGCTATTACGATAAATTGTTTACCGAGTGGGATGCTAAGCGAATAGGTGAGAGAGAATTTCAAGAAGTATTCCTCGGTCGTGATGGTGTCTATGCGTACGTGGCACGCCGGGCTCAACTCTATGCGCGCCGCCGTAGGCTCGGTATGAGTAGCGGCGAGGCGGGCGGGCCACTCATGGAATTCCCTACCTACCTCGTCTATCCACAAAAGTTTCGCGATAACCTTGAAAGCGAAACGAAATATAAATACCTGAGTTGTCGTATTCAACATCCAGATACTGCTCATTACTTCGACACTGGGTTTGTAGGAACGATTGCTGAAGATATCATGAGAGTACTGGGAGTGTCAGAATTAAATTTCGATAGCCGGATTAGGCTGCTCAGTGCAAGTAACCAACAAAGAACGGTGCTGGGACTAAAAGGTGACAAGCCGCAAAGAAATAAGATATTAAATAGTATAGAACACAACGTCAAGGACGAAGAGTTGGCAGAGGGTTTGTATCTCACTGAAGATGGCAGGCTGGAACCATATAGCCGACCGACTGATTCTGATGAACGGCTAGCTTTTCGTATGGTACAGCTAGCTCTGAGCCGGCGTTACTATACCCTCGAGCTAAAAAACATGGAGCCGGTCAATTCGGGTTACGAAGCGATATGCCTGGAAAACCAACGAGAAATGAGGATTGATAGTAGCTGTGACAAGGCAGTGAGAGAACAGTTGGCTGAGATGTTCTCAAGTGGTGATATTGGCGCCGAATTATTGCAGTCGGCGACATCGCTCAAGATAGCGGACCCAAGCGATCCGTATCCTGGCGAGGCGGTTTTTGAGCTATCGCTTGCTGAGGGCGGCGCCAGTGCGATTGTGAAGAATGTCGTGGAGGCAAAGCGGCAAGGTCCAGTCGATGAATTTGAGGCGCTTTTAATGCTACGCAAACTTGGTATTGACGCGCCAAAACCAATCGCCCGGGTCTTTACGAGCGGACAGCAAGGCTTTATTGTGATGGAAAAGATAAATGGCGAGAGCGACGGTAAAAGATTTCTTTGCAAAAAATGCTGTGTCGGAGACAAATCAGCGAGAATTAATGACCGACGCTTTTTCGCGCATGAAAGAAATTGCCGAGACCGTACGGCGCGATACTGGAATTGATAAACCGTGGCGTTTGAAAGATTTTATCATTGAATATAACAGGGGTGATAATGGGCAATACCGCATTATATCAATGCGGCCGATCGATTTTGAGCGTGCAAAAGTCTTCGACCCATCTAAGCCTAATAGTGTCAAACTTGGCCAGGGGCTAGATAGTCTCGTTCAGGAATTATGAGGTTTCCTTTTATATATTTACGAGTTTCTGGGCTGAAATTAAAACTTGCGAAGCAATCTATCATGTCTTTTATAACTATCTAATAGTGAAATGTAGGATATAATAATAGGGTAATGAACCAAGTTGTCCAGCCCCTCCCTGGCTACAAAGAAGTTAAGCCTTTCGTCTACGCGGGCTTCTTTCCGGTGTCCAACGAGGATTATAATGATTTGAAAGAGGCTATTGAGAAACTGAGTTTGAGCGATTCGGCGCTGCAATTTGAGCCGGAGAATTCGCCGGTACTGGGCTATGGCGTGCGGATCGGTTTCCTTGGGCTGCTTCATATGGATATCATTCGCGAGCGGCTGGAGCGTGAGTATAATCTGGACCTCATCGTCACTAATCCGAGCACGGATTATCAAGTCAGCCTGACCAACGGCGAGGAGTTGGACATCAAATCAGCCAGCGAATTGCCTGACCCAGCACAAATCACGGAGGTTCGCGAGCCGTGGATTGATGGTGAAATTGTGGTGCCGCAGGACTATATCGGTGCGGTGATTCAGCTGATTGTCGCCAAGCGCGGCCGGCAGAAAAACCTCAGCTACATCGATGAGCGGGCGCTGATTTCCTTTACGGCACCACTGGCAAATCTGTTGACGGATTTTTATGATCAATTGAAGTCGGTGACCAGCGGCTACGGTTCGTTTAATTATGAGCTAGCGGGGTATCAGCCGGAAGATTTGGTGCGCGTTGATTTTTATGTAGCGGGCGAAATGGTCAATGCGCTGAGCATGATGTGCCACCGCTCGGAGGCGCCAGGCTTGGGTCGCGAAATCGTCAAAAAACTGAAAGACGTGGTGCCGCGCCAGAGCTTTGAGGTGGCACTGCAGGCGGCGATTGGCGGCAAATTCATCGCTCGCGAAAACATCGGCGCCTACCGCAAAGACGTCACCGGCTATCTCTATGGTGGCGACGTCTCGCGCAAGAAAAAACTCCTCGCCAAGCAAGCCCGCGGCAAGAAACGCATGAAGCGCTTTGGCAAAGTTGACATTCCGAGCGAGGCGTTTACAATAATGCTAAGGAGAGATTAGTGCGAGTAGAGAGATTTAAGTCTCAAGGGTGGCTAATTGATAACCTGTATCGGGCGCCGACGTTAGCTGATAAGGACGCACGACCTTATGCTGGTAGCGATATCTCAATTGAAGATGTTCGTATTGATACTTTTCAGCCGACGCAGCGGTATGTTATTGACGCTGGTGTACGCAAGCAAGAGGGTTTAAGAGAGCTTGTTTTGCCGTATGGTGAAGATACACTGTGCATGAGAACTGGTGGAATTGATATTATTGATGAAGAAAATGGGGAGGGCGGAGTCATGCTCCCGCCTATTATTGAGGAATATAATCATGAAGGATTACTGCTTATTGACGGTATGCATCGAACAACATTGGCGAGGCGTATGGGTATAAAAATAATTAGAGCTGTAGTTATTAGAGGTGTTGACAGCGACTTTGCTGTCACGAAACGTCGCTTGCCAAACGAATGGAATGAAGTGACAACATTCCCTACGCTCGGTGACCTAAAAGCTGCCCGTAAGCAGGGATTTATTCATCGAAATAAGGGCAGTACACCTGGTGATGGAAGTACTGTGTATCGTGATTTTTCATTCTTTACTGGTAGGGGTAAAGATGAACGAAAATAGCAAACCGATTATTTATATCGATATGGACGGTGTGCTGGTTGATTTTGAATCAGCTTTGACGAAGATTCCGCCCGAGATGCTTGAGAAGTTTGCGGGTGAGTACGACAATATTCCGGGCATTTTCGCGCTAATGGATCCGATGCCGGGCGCCCTTGAGGCGGTAGATGCTTTGAAAGAAAAGTATGATTTATACATCCTATCGTCATCGCCATGGGAAAATCCGACGGCACTGGGTGATAAGTTAGCATGGGTGAAAAAGTATTTTGGCGGCGATGGTCAGGAAAATATTTTCTTTCGCAAAGTCGTCTTTTCGTCGGTCAAGCAGCTAAGTCGCGGCGATATTTTGATTGATGACCGGACAGCTAAAGGCGCTGCTGAGTTTGCCGGCCGGCACATTCACTTTGGCAGCTCGCAGTTTCCTGATTGGCAATCGGTGCTGGATGAGTTATTATAAGCAGATATTATGTCAAAGATCGAAAAGCTTATCAAAGAATATCAACCAAGCGAAGCGGTTCGCCAGCTCATTATTCAAACCAAAATTGTGTTGCTCGTTGGTATATCGGGTGCAGGCAAGGACACGACCAAGCAGCGGTTAATGCAGTCGCCGGAGTTTGCTGATATTGTGTCGTATACGACTCGCCAGCCGCGTCAAAATAAAGGTGTATGGGAGCGTGAAGGCATTGATTATAACTATATTGATGAAGCGACTGCCGCTAGATTGTTGGAAAGTCATGCTTTTGTCGAGGCGAAATTTGTGCACGGTACAGTTTATGGTACTGGTGTCAAGCAGATTCAGGATATTCATGATGCTGGTAAAATTGCGGTTACTGATATTGATGTGCAAGGTGTCGATGAATATAAAAAGCTGTCGCCAGGTGTGGTAGCGATATTTTTGTTACCGCCAAATTATCAAGAATGGCGTCGTCGTCTCAGTGTACGTTACACTTCGCAAGAGGAATTTGATCGCGAATGGCCGAAACGCTACAATAGTGCAATTCGTGAAATTACTCATGCGCTTGAAGTGCCGTATTATCATTTCGTCATTAATGATGATATTGATGAGACGGCGCGGATTGTGCGGGCAATCGCTCTAAAGCCAGATGTCTATAACCGTAAAGACGATGAAGCTAGACTGGCGGCGCGAGATTTGCTAGAGCAATTGAAAGCGAGTAGTTAGCACTCGCCTTGCATGAGTGCCAAAAGTGCGCTATAATTAGCTCATGACCGAACGTCAACAGGCTATTCTCGCCGCTATCATTGAGCAGTATGCTGAAATTGCTGCGCCAGTAGGCAGTGTGACGCTGGCGAAATTGTTTGGCGTGAGTAGCGCGACGATTCGCAGCGAAATGGCTAAGCTGGAAGAGATGGGCTTTATCGAAGCGCCGCATACTAGCGCCGGCCGCATCCCGACTGATAAGGGTTACCGATTCTACGTTAACGGCATTACTGACGCGCAGATGACTGAACTGCCCAGTGGTATCGATCGCAGTGCGAGAGCGATCGAGGCGCACGTTAATTCGCATGTTGATAAGTCGGATCGGGCGATTCGCAGCGCCGTCGATAGCTTGGTAGAACTGACGGGCAACTTTGGTTTCGCATCGTTTGGCGCGCAGCTATACATGAATGGTATGACGCAGCTTTTTTCTCAGCCGGAGTTCGCTGGCGGCGATCATGTGCAGGCGATTGCTAGGCTAATTGATAATATCGAGCCATGGCTGGCCGAAGCCGCGCCCAACCAGCCGCTGAATGTATTTATCGGCAGCGAAAACCCGATTGGTAAAGCAAGCGGCGCTACGCTGATTATCAGCAAATTCCGCTCGACGTTTAGCGACAGCAGCTATATTGGCGTCATCGGTCCGACGCGGCAAAACTATCGCCGGACGATGGAACTGGTACGCCGGACGGGCGCCATGCTGGAGGGGATATTATAAGGAGGAAAAAATGACAAAGCAGCACAAAAAACTTGATGAAAGAACCGAGGATTTGCAGCAGCAGCTGGGCGAGTTAACACTAGATTTGCAGCGGACGCGGGCGGATTTCGAGAATTATCGCAAGCGCGTGGAGGCGGAAAAGCAGGCGGCCCAGGATTTAGGGCAGACTAAGGCAATCATGAAATTGCTGCCGGTGATTGACACGATTGAGCGGGCGATTGCCAATGTGCCAGCAGAGCTAGCGGATAACGCCTGGGCAAAAGGCGTGGCTGGTTTATCGAAGCAACTCGACAAGCAGCTGAAGGATTTGGGATTAGAAAAAATCGATGCCAAACCTGGCACGCCGTTCAATCCCGAACTTCACCAAGCGGTTCAGTTTGACGAAACGGCCGAGGGTGACAAGGAAGTCATAGCTGAGGAATTGCGTGCTGGCTATATCTTGAATGGCGCGGTGGTTCGCGACGCTATGACTAAGGTGACGCGGCAATAGGCTTGTAATTGTGCTAAACTACAATTAATCATTAACGCATAGGAGGTCGTGATGAAAAATTGGAAAATTCCAGCAATTATCGGAGGAGTGCTATTACTTCTAGTGATGATGATTGCCGGGTCTTATAACGGCATGGTGTCGAGCCGCGAGTCGGTTAATACGGCATGGAGCAAGGTTGAATCGCAATATCAACGGCGCAGCGATTTGATTCCAAATCTGGTCAATACCGTCAAGGGTGCGGCCAATTTCGAGCAAGAGACATTAACAAAGGTAGTCGAGGCGCGCGCTAAAGCTACGCAAATCAAAGTCGATGCCAATAATCCAGATGACATAGCCAAATTCCAGCAGGCCCAAAGCGAGGTTAGCTCGTCGCTCAGTCGGCTGTTGGCGGTAGCTGAAAACTATCCGCAGCTCAAAGCAACGGAAAACTTCAGAGATTTGCAGTCGCAGTTAGAAGGTACAGAAAATCGTATAACTGTGGCGCGCAATGACTTTAATGACGCTGCTAGATCATATAACACGAAGGTTAAATCTTTCCCGACAAATTTGTTAGCGGGTATGTTCGGTTTCAAGGAGCGACCGTATTTTGAGTCGGATGTTGGTGCTAATAAAGCTCCGTCGGTTGATTTCAACGCAGCAAATTCAACCAAACAAGAAAACTAGATATGCGTTGGCGAAGCTCTGTTATTAATTTAGTTGGATTGTTGTCATTGGCAGTGTTATTTGGCTGCCTGTTTAATAATACAGCTTTCGCTAAACTAGAAGTGCCAGCTGCGCCGCCGCTTGAACGTCCTATAATTGACCAGACGGAAAGTTTGGCAAATGAAGATATTGACCGCATTGCGCAGCTGATTAATGCTGAGCGCCAGAAAAAGTCATTCCAAATCGGCGTGTTGATGATTCCGACGCTTGGCAGTGATGATAGTCTAGAGGAATATAGTCTCAAAGTAGCTCGCCAATGGGGTGTCGGCGACAAGAAAAAGAGTAATGGCGTATTACTGCTTATTGCCAAGAATGACCGTAAAATGCGAATCGAGGTCGGCAATGGCATGGAAGGTTCGTTGACCGATGCGCGAGCTAGCCAAATTATCCGTAATACAATAGCACCAAAGTTTCGCAGCGGTGATTATGCTGGCGGTGTTGAAGCTGGCGTGAAACGAATCATCGACGCTGCGGAAGGCAAAGACCAATCAGCCGATAGCGAGGATATGGAATCGATAATCTCCTTAATATTCATCATAGTCCTCATATTTATTGTTGTAATAATAGCTACAAGGAGGGGCGGCCGATCTGGCAAGCGCCGATCGAACCGCTGGTGGTGGATTGGCGGTATCGGTTCGGGCGGCAGTTCTAACAGTTCAGGCAGCTCGTCTGGCGGCAGCTTTGGCGGCGGCGGGTTTTCTGGCGGCGGTGCCAGCGGCGGTTGGTAAAACTCGAATTTGCGTATATAATTCTAATCATGCTTAAAATTTTCAAGATAATTTTAGCTATGTTTGTTGTAGTATCGGCTGGAGGCTCATTTGCTAGCGCAGTCAGTTATGCAAACCAAGCGGACATCGATATAATTGCTACTTCGAACAAGTCTTATACAGATTTTATAAGAGCGATAAACGACGAGGAATCTGTAGCCAATGGTAAGGTTCTTGCTCGGGCTGCCGCTGCTTCGTCAGCATTCAATAACGTTGCTAGTCATAAGTTTTCTTCTAAACTAGGTGTCCAATATATCAAAAAGTCAGCGGAAGTTAAAAAATATGCTGGAGAGATAAAAGTGCTGTTAGACAAGGTTACCGTTGTTTTGCGCGGAAGGGATTATAATACTGTAAACCAATATTTGGAACAAATTCGTAACTCTGTCAAAAAATATTCCGCAGCTATAGAAGAGATGAATAAAGCTGCTAACGAGTCTAATTCGTATGCGGAATATTTTTTCTTACTGGTGACAATTGCTGCAGCAGCTATGGCGGTTGGATCGTTTGTTTGGTTTGCTATTGGCAGAGGTAAGCAGTTGAGCCCTAGTCTTTTGGCGGCGCGTAAATCGGTTGCCTTTTCGTCATTAGCTCCGCTGGTTGGCGCTGTTGTCACGTATGCAACGTTTATACTGGCCAGCAACACCGGCGGCACTTACACGATTGCTTACGGTTTGATTTTGGTTGGTTCGGCAGTTTATATTATTTCGGTTGTGCAATATATTACACTAGCCAGAAAGACGTCGGCAGTGCCGCCAGTCCAGTCAACTACTACAAAATAGACAGTAATGCAAAAATCTAAATTAGCACTCTTGACACCAGAGTGCTAATTATTTATACTGAAATAGTTGGCACTCGACATAAAAGAGTGCTAAAATGAATATAAGAAAAACCAGATGTGATCAAAACAAGAAAGGGGAATCATATGGGTAAAATTATCGGAATTGACCTCGGTACAACCAACAGCGCCTTTGCGTATATGTTGGCGGGCAAGCCAGAGGTCATCGCTAACGCTGAGGGTAATCGTACCACGCCGTCAGTGGTGGCAATTAACAAAAAAGGCGAGCGCTTGGTTGGGCAAGTGGCGCAGCGCCAGCGCGTGACCAATCCAAAGAACACCATTTACGGGGTGAAGCGTTTAATTGGCCGTAAGTTTAACGACAAGGAAGTTCAAAAAGACTTGGATATCATGCCGTACCAGATTGTCAAAAAGGGTACCGGCGTGGCGGTAAAGATGGGCGACAAGGAATACACGCCAGAAGAAGTTTCAGCTATGATCCTCAGCAAAATCAAAGCTGATGCCGAAGCTTTCCTGGGCGAAAAAGTCACCGAAGCGGTTATCACCGTGCCGGCCTACTTCGACGATTCGCAGCGCCAAGCCACCAAAGACGCTGGTAAAATTGCCGGCCTGGAAGTTAAGCGCATCATCAATGAGCCAACGGCGGCTGCTCTGGCGTACGGCCTGGAAAAAGGCAAAAATGACGAGACCATCGTGGTGTTTGACCTTGGCGGTGGCACCTTCGACGTTTCTATTTTGGAACTCGGCGACGGTGTGTTTGAGGTGAAAGCCACCAATGGTGATACCCACCTGGGCGGCGAGGACTTTGACAACATCATAGTTAACTACTTCCTTGACGACTTCAAGTCGAAAGAGGGTATCGATTTGCGCAAAGACAACGCGGCCATGCAGCGCCTGAAGGATGAAGCTGAAAAGGCTAAGAAGGAGCTGTCAACGGTTACTGAATATGAAGTCAATATTCCGTTCATTACCGCTGACGCTGACGGGCCAAAGCACTTTGAGCTGAGCCTAACGCGGGCCAAGTTGGAAGATTTGGTGAAGGATTTGTTAGATCGCCTGGACGGCCCAGTTGAAAAAGCGCTCAAAGACGCTAAATTATCAAAATCTGACGTCAATGAAATCGTCATGGTTGGCGGTATGACCCGCATGCCAGCAGTGGTTGAGCGGGTGAAGAAATTGTTCGGCAAAGACCCAATGCAGGGTGTTAACCCAGACGAAGTGGTGGCCGTTGGTGCCGCCATTCAGGGTGGCGTGTTGGCTGGCGATGTCAAGGATGTGTTACTGCTGGACGTAACGCCTTTGTCTCTTGGTATCGAGACGATGGGTGGTGTGTCGACCAAACTGATTGAGCGTAACACCACTGTGCCAACCAGCAAGAGCGAAGTGTTCTCGACGGCAGCCGACAATCAGCCGCAGGTGGAGATTCACGTCTTGCAGGGCGAGCGCGAATTTGCCAATGACAACAAGAGCTTGGGGCGCTTTGTGCTTGACGGCATCGCGCCAGCACCGCGCGGCGTGCCGCAGATTGAAGTGACGTTCAACATTGATGCGAATGGTATCCTTAATGTTACTGCCAAAGACAAAGGCACTGGCAAGGAACAATCAATTACCATCCAAAACTCAGGTAACATGAGCAAGGAAGACATTGAAAAGGCGCAAAAAGAAGCCGAAATGCATGCCGACGAAGACAAGAAAAAGCGCGAAACGGTTGACGCCAAAAACCAGCTGGAAAACGCTATCTACCAGGCAAAGAAAATGCCGGATGAGTTCAAAGATAAGATTTCTGACGACGACAAAAAGGCGATTGACGAAGCGGTTAAGGAAGCGGAAAAGCATAAAGACGCTGATGACAAGGACGAACTAGAGGCGGCAGCCAAAGCACTGCAGGACGCCATCATGCCAATCGGTGCCAAAATGTACCAGCAAGCTGCCGATGATAAAAAAGCCGACGAGTCTAAAGACGACAAAAAATCGGACAAAGACGAGCCAGTTGAGGGCGAAGTGGTCGACGAAAAATAATCAGTCATAGCCTAAAAGAAGAGCGCTGATTTGGCGTTCTTCTTTTTATGTTAAAGCGCATTTTCTAGTTTCAGTAATTTAACTTTTCTCTCAATTCCGCCGGCATAACCAGTCATTTTGCCGTCGCTGCCGACGACGCGGTGGCACGGCACGAGAATCGAGATAGGGTTACGGCCGATAGCATTGCCAACGGCGCGTGCCGACATTTTGGCGATGCCGCGTTTTTTGGCTATGAGTTCAGCGATTTCCCGGTAGGTAATTAATTTGCCGTATGGTATGGTTTGGAGAATTTGCCAAACTTCCAATTGGAACAGTGTACCATTCATATGCACAGCCGGGATTTCTCCAGGGTTATTGCCTGTGAAATATATATCTAGCCAATGCGAAACCTCGTCGAAAATTGGTAAATCTTTGTCAGCTATACATCCTTCTAGCTCTATGTCGAAGTGTCTTTGCCCGACAAGCCATAGGCCGGTAATTGCTGTGTCATCGCTGGCGATAACGATTTCACCAAGAGGTGATTGATAATTATGCGTATAAATACTAGTTATTGCCACATTCTTATTCTAACATCTAGAAACGACGAGTAGCGCGACAATTTAGCGGTGCAATATTGGTGCTATCGGGTGTCCGATCAACAATCGTTACGCTTCGAGTTTCAGTGTTATTGAATATTCCGTTAAGCACATAAATCATAGCGTTGCGGTAGCGCTCTTCATCGGGCAGTGTATTGTATTTAGCTTGTGGCACTAACGGTGTAGCCCAGCAGCAACTTGCTTGAATCTCGTGTGCAGTGTTTTTGTCCATATAGCTAAATAGATCAGCACAAATTACACTATGAGTGAAACTCTGCGGTAGACGTCCTGGTGTGAAGTGTGTAGATTCGGTAGGCGTGATAAACCGTTTGCGCGCGATAACGTGAGCGAGCCCGTTATTTATAAGCAATAATGCATTGTAGTTTCCTAGCGATGAAAACTCTGGTGTACCTAGAATTATTTCAGCATACGGAATGGATTCTGATCTTTCTACAATATCGTTGACGCGTTGGCGGATAGCTTTTCTGGCGGCTGATAGAGCTAAATCGTCCAGCGATATATCGGAGGCCGTCATCAGCTCCGGGCTGATGACGCGTCCGGTATAATCGCGTGAAATTTCGTGCATCAAGTTGATATATTCTTCCCAGCTATTTGCAGAGACACCAGCAATTTCATTTTTCTCGCCAGTGTAGAATATACCAGTTTGGCGCCACCATTGTAGGTCGTATTTACCGCTAGGATAGTATTTAGTTGGATTTCGTTGTTGCATGTGATTATCGTAAGTATATTCTTATTGATTACCAAAGGAATATTTAATATATTATACCATAAAATTAGAGAAGACGATCTCTACGCTCTAGCGCGTTGTACTTTTGTGTAATTTTGTTGGTATAATAGTCTTTATGAATCTCGAGGTAACTCTACGAACGGTAGATGATCTGGTGAATTTCGGTACGAAAATCGGCGGCTTGTTGCTTGGTGGCGAGACGCTAGAATTAATTGGTGATATTGGCGCTGGCAAAACGACGCTAACGAAAGGCCTAGCGCGCGGTTTACAGATAGAAGATGAGATACAGAGCCCTACATTTACAATTAGTCGTAATTACGAGGCGCCGAATGGACTACGTTTGGCACACTATGATTTTTATCGTTTGCAAGATGCTGGCATTATGAAAATGGAACTGAGTGAAGCGATGTGCGATCCGCAAACGATCACGGTCATTGAGTGGAGTGATGTAGTAAACGACGTGTTGCCGGCCGATGTTTTGCAAATTATTATTCAAACGCAAACCGACAATAGCCGCAAATTAATTCTAAAAAGCAGCGGTGATAAATCGCGTCGAATTCTGGAGGAGTTACAGTGATTTTATTATGGAACAGCGCCGAGATGATAGTGCAGCTGGCATTGATTGATGGTGAAAAGCGGGTTGACTACGAGTGGGCTGCCGGGCGTAGCCTGGCACGCGATATGCTGGCATACTTGCGTGACCGGCTGGTTGAAAATGGTGCGAGCTTTGCTGATATTACCGGTATTGGCGTGTTCCGCGGACCGGGTAGTTTCACGGGGTTGAGGATTGGCGTCGCGGTGTTGAACACGATTGCTCATGAGCGGCATGTTCCGATTGTTGGCGCGACGGGTGATAACTGGCGTGAAATTTGCTTAGAACGCTTAGCTAAAAACGATAACGACGGTATCGTTTTGCCAGAGTATGGCGCTGAGGCTCGCATCACCAAACCGCGTAAATAGTTGCTTATTTTGTTATAAACGCGGTACAATGGTAATGTCTACGAATGTGACATTGATAAGTTTAAATTTTGATAATTTTGCGGTTTTTTGACTTGACGTGTTGACTAATTACCGCGAAAGAAAGGAAAAATATGGTTGAGGGAATTATTGCCGCGATTGTTGGTATTATTGCTGGCGTGGGCGGTAAAGTGGTATATGATCGCCAACAAGAGACCAAGAGCAAAAATACGGCTGAACAGGTCATAGCGCAAGCTGAGCGCAAAGCTAGCGATATCGTACTTAAAGCTAAAGATGAAGCGCTGCGAATCGAGAAAGAGCGCCGCAAAGAGCTTCAAAAAACCGAGAATCGTCTGGCGGACCGCGAGGAGTCGCTTGACAAAAAGCTTGACCAGCTTGATAAACGCAGTGAAAAATTACGCAAGCAAGAAGACGAAGTTGAAGAATTGAAGAATGAGATCCGTGACATTCGTACGCGTCAGCAGGAAAAGCTTGAGAAAATTGCTGGCCTCAAGAAGAAAGATGCCGCTGATAAGTTGATGAAGATGACTGAACGCGACATCAAGGGTGATCTACTAAATCTGGTTGCCAAAATGCAGCAAGACGTTGAAGCTGACGCCGAGGAGCGGGCGCAAACTATCCTCGTCGAAACGATGGAACGCATGGCTAGCGAGGTGACTGCTGAGCGCACGGTCACTGCGGTTAAACTGCCAGACGACGACATGAAGGGTCGGATTATCGGCAAAGAAGGCCGTAATATCCAAGCAATGCAGCGCGTTACTGGCGTGGATTTCTTAGTCGACGATACGCCGGGTATGGTGGTACTGTCGAGCTTTGATCCGATACGTCGCCAAGTGGCGCGTCTCGGGCTGGAAATGCTGATGAAAGATGGGCGAATTCACCCGGGTCGGATTGAAGAGGTTTTTGCTAAGGCCGAAAAGCAAATCGACAAGGAAACCCAGCGTGCTGGCGAAGATGCGGCGCGCGAAGTTGGCGTTACCGGTATCCCGCGCGATTTGTTAAAGCTACTTGGCGAGCTGAAATTTCGAACTAGCTATGGTCAAAATGTTCTTAAGCATTCGACCGAAATGGCGCATATGGCCGGTATGATTGCTAGCGAGATTGGCGCTGATGTCCGCACCTCCAAAATAGCGACGCTGCTGCACGATATGGGCAAGGCAGTTACCCACAAAATTGAAGGCAAGCATCACCATATCGGTGCCGAGCTGGCTCGCAAAGCTGGCCTGAGCGAGGGTATCTGTCATGCGATTGAGGCTCATCACGACGACATTGAAGCGACTACGCCAGAGGCTATCGTCGTTCGTATTTGCGATGCGATCAGCGCCGCTCGGCCGGGTGCGCGTAATATCTCTGCTGAGAATTTCGCTGAGCGCATGCGTGATCTCGAAAATGTTGCGACCAGCTTCCAAGGGATCGAGAAAGCGTACGCCATAAGCGCCGGCCGCGAGATTCGCGTGATTGTCACGCCAGAGAAAATCGACGACCTTAGCGCTATCAAGCTGGCCCGTGATATTGCGACTAAGATTGAGTCAACTATGCAGTATCCTGGAACTATCAAGGTAAATGTTATTCGTGAAACGCGCGCGGTTGAGTTCGCCAAATAAATACCTTTTTATCTGCCTGCAATTTATAATCAAAATACTCTACTGTATGACAACTGGTAGAGTATTTTATTGTTCGACTTGACCGAGCAGTTTGCCTGTGATGACGATGCGGCCAGCATCAGAGCCGCCAAGCTCACAACTGTATAGAGTCAGCTTTGCTTCTTGGGACGGAGCTTCGATTTCAGTCTGGTCTGGTTTGACATCAAATATTTTAGTGATTTCGTACGCATAGCGAGCACCTTCGTAATCGACTACAATGTTATCGCCTAGTTTCATCTTATCAATGTTATAAAAAGGCGATTTCTCAACAGTATCCTGCGGTGTTGGCTGGATACTGAAGCGGTGGGCAGCAATAATGAAATTACCGCCATCTTTGGGGTTGCCATGGTTTGGCTGTCGCCATTCAGCACCGCGATCGAGTGCGGTGCGGCCTTTGTCGTAGTGAATATTGACGCCGATGCGCGGTATAACAATACGGTTCTCGCCGATTTTGGCTTTTGGCAGCGATTTAGCATCAATCGGCTTGGTAAAAATCAGAGGCGCTACCGACGGCGATAAGGTCAGCATCATAAAATACACGCCAGTGCTAATCAGGCATATCGCCACTGCAAAAATAGCATATGGACGGCGGTGCTTTTTTTGTTTGATCGAGAGCAACTAACCTCCTAAAACGATTATTCGTTAGTAGTATAACATAATTAGTTTGATATGAAAAACACCTCTTGACAAAGAAAAGGCGTTTTTCGCTTTGTTAGAAGTAAAACCTACAGTTTTATTTATTCGCTAAATGGCTGCGCTAGCGTCAATGATTGGTCAGCTTCGGCGATACGTAATAACTCGTTATATTTAGCGACGCGATCGGTTCGCGATAGCGATCCAGTTTTAATCTGGCCGCAACCCAGGCCAACGGCCAAGTGGCTGATTGTCGTGTCTTCGGTTTCGCCAGAGCGATGGCTCATGACGGTGCGCCAGCCAGCATTTTGCGCCATTTTAACAGCTTGAATAGTCTCGGTCAGCGAGCCAATTTGATTTGGTTTAACTAGCAGCGCGTTGGCAGTTTGTTCAGCGATAGCCCGTTCAATCAGCGAGGTGTTCGTGACAAGCAAATCGTCGCCGACTAGCTGGATGCGGTCGCCGAGCCGTTCGCGCAGCAGCTTCCAGCCATCCCAATCATTTTCGGCTAGACCGTCCTCGATTGAGGCAATTGGAAATTCATTTGTCAAGGCTTCTAGCCAATCAACCATTTCACTGCTTGATAGCGACTTGCCTTCGCATTTGAGCTCGTAGCGTCCTTCTTGATAGAATTCGCTTGACGCAGCATCCATTGCAAAGACAACGTCGCGGCCGAGTTCGTAGCCGGCGTTTTGAATGGCTTCGGACAATAAGGCCAGCGCTTCGCGGTTGCCGTTGCGGACGCGCGGTGCGTAGCCGCCTTCATCGCCGACAGTAGTTGGATAATCATAATTTTTTAGTACTTTGGCTAGCGCATGAAAGATCTCGGTGCCCATTTTGAGTGTGTCTGCAAAAGTCTGCGCACCTTTACAAATGATCATAAATTCCTGAATATCGGTAGCGAAAGCTGCGTGAGCGCCGCCATTGAGCACGTTCATCATTGGTAATGGCAGGACAGGTGTGCTGTCGGTTATCTCTGCGACGTAGCGCCACAGCGGCTGATTCTTAGCGCTGGCGGCAGCTTTAGCGGCGGCTAGGCTGACGCTGAGAATGGCGTTAGCGCCGAGTTTGGATTTATTATCGGTGCCGTCTAAATCGAGCATTATCTGGTCGAGAGCAGCTTGGTCGCTGGCATCGTGTCCGGCTAGCGCTGGTGCAATGACTTCGTTAACATTGCGTACTGCCTGGTAAACCGCTTTGCCCGACCAGTCAATGCCGCCATCGCGTAATTCAAGCGCTTCAGCCGAGCCAGTGCTAGCGCCGCTCGGTACGGCAGCACGGCCAAGCGTGCCGTTACTTAAAATAACGTCTGCTTCAACGGTTGGGTTGCCGCGGCTGTCGAGGATTTGTCTTGCTTTGATTGATTGAATTGTGAAATCGTTCATAGTTATATTATAGCATTTAATGCAGAAGACTAGACTGTTTGAAACCTCACGGATAAAATATTTCAGGCAACTCGTTTTTCGCGGTATAATGAATTTATGGAAGTGCAAAAACAGGGAATTTTAGTTATTAGCCGCCACGCAGAGAGCGAGTGGAATTTATTAGGTAAGTGGACTGGCTGGACAGATGTCAATTTGACAGAAAAAGGCATGCGCGAAGCCGAGCAGCTTGGTGAAATTATTCGCGATATTCACTTTGATGTCGCTTATACTAGCGAGCTCAAACGTACGCAGCAAACCTGTGATGGAATTCTGCGCGGCAAGGGCGACCAGGCGGATCTCGAACGGATTATCGCCAAGCCGCTTAACGAGCGCGATTACGGCGACTTAACTGGCAAAAACAAATGGGAAGTCAAAGACGAGATTGGCAGTGAGGCATTTCAGGGAATTCGCCGCGGTTGGGATTATCCAGTACCAGGTGGCGAGACACTCAAAGATGTTTATGCGCGGGCAATTCCATATTTTCAAAGCGAAATCTTGCCGCGGCTGCAAAGAGGCGAAAATATCCTGCTTGTTTCGCACGGTAATACTATTCGCGCGCTGATGAAGTATCTTGACCAGATTCCTGATGAAGAGATTGGCAAAGTGGAAATGCCGTTCGGTACACTGCTTATGTATGAATTTGATACCGAGCATCAATTGCCGCTGGATAAGCAAACTCGTACCATAGACATCATTCCGCCGAAGGCTTAAATTACCAAATTTCTTTATGCGGCACGCGTAGGATTTTAGCTAAGGCATATTGGATAAGCCAATAAACAGCTGATACCACTAAGCAGAAATTGCCGACGATAGTCATAACTTGGTGCGGTAGTTTAGGAATTGTCGGCGCAAAGAGTAATAGAATGACTGGCAGAACCGTCAATATTAATTTAATGCAAATTATCAGTTTGTACGACAAGTTTAATTTCCATTTTTTTGCTGGTTGTTGTTTTGGCGGGTGGGTATTGGCGGCTATCACGTTGGCTGCCGAATGCGTGATTTTAGCGCCAGTCTTGCCGATTTTCTTTGGTAATCCTATCAGCGTGATTATTGACATAACAATAATTGCAGCTGTAATGGCAATAGAGATGATGGCAATGAAAGGGGCGGCGTCGCTATAGCACCCAGAGTGGCTCACGACGGGGCGAGGCGCTTGGCGTTCTGGTAGAAAAATCTTTTGTACAGCTTCTGATTGGAATAACGGATATAGTAATATAATTGCCGTCCACGTCCACTGCAAAAATACTGACAAATACCCTAATGTGCCAAAAATATTAACGACTATGCGGCGGCGCGAGTGTTGTTTGCTTTTCATATAGTTATGATAGCATGAGGAGTATGGGAGGGCAAAACAGAATAATAACAAAACCTGCCGCTTGTTGGCAGGTTCATGATTCAAATGGTCGGGGTGAAAGGACTCAAACCTTCGACCTCACGGTCCCAAACCGCGCGCGCTATCAACTGCGCCACACCCCGATAGATGTGCAAAGCTATTATATATTATTTTGCGAGTTTTTCCTAGTCGTAATATAATCAAAGCATGAAAATATTATTTTGGAAGCATAGTAATGACTATGACAAGGTTTATAGGTGGCTGATAATTGCTGTGCCAGTAGTAGCGGCAGCTCTTAGTTTATGGATTGGCTTGCGGCAGAGTGTTTGGTTTGATGAAGCATATTCGATAATGGTAGCCAAGCGGTCTGCCAGCGAGATTATTCGGCTGTCGGCACTTGATACTCATCCGCCGCTGTATTATCTCATTCTGAAAATTTGGGCGAATGTTTTTGGCTGGAGCGAACTGGCATTGCGCTCGCTAAGCGCGATCTTTTATGGAGCCTCAATCGCGGTAGCTGGTTGTTTTATTAAAAAGCATCTTAATACGCGAGCAGCCATTTATGTATTAACGATGTTGCTCCTGGCGCCATTATTAATGCGCTACGGTTTCGAAGTTCGCATGTACGCTATGGCGTCGTTAATCGGCGTAGCGGCGACGGCAATGTTGGTACGGGCGCACTCTAGCAAGCGGTGGACTGACTGGCTTATTTATGGAGTGCTAGTGGCGCTCGGTATGTACACGCTATACTATTTGGCGCTTTTGTGGCTAGCTCATCTAGCCTGGCTAGTCGCGATGGATGCTGGTCGGTTGCGTAAGTCTTCATGGAAAGAGTGCCGCTGGATAGGGGCTTATGCGTTTAGTTTGTTGCTGTTTCTCCCGTGGCTATCGTCTTTTTTGAAACAGGTTGGCAATGGTGCGCTCGCGCCAATTGGACAGCCAATGAATCTCGAGCAGTTAATTGGTATTGTTTCGTTTAATACAATATACCAGCCGCTTTGGCAACTGGGTGTGATTACCTCAATATTGGTGCTAGCGATAATTTTTGTATCTGTCCGCTCAATTGTTATTACTTTTCATGTTAAGAAAAAAAATGATATTTTGTGGCTATTAGTTAGTTATATCAGCGTGCCGATAATGCTATTGATGGTGATTTCTCTGTATAAACCGATGTACGTCGAGCGTTATTTGGCGCACGTTGCGATTGGCTTAGTTATGCTCGTGGGAGCTAGTCTCGCGCTGTCGACCGAACATGAGAATCGTGAAGTTTGGCGAATAGCTTCACCGTTAGTTCTGCTGGTAATTCTGGCGGTCGGGGCAACTAACCTCAGCCAGGTTGGCAATTATAACTTTCAGCGTATGCAAAAGCCAAACGTCAACTCTGTTGCTTCTATAGTTAAATGTAGCGAAAACGATGTGGTGTTAGCGGCCGATCCGTATGTGGCGATTGAGCTAGATTATTATCTACCGAATTGCCAGATATATTTTGCTAGTAGCGACCAACATCTTGGCGGCGGTTATGCTCCGCTAGATGGCAATAGCCGCCAAGTTGCCGACACGAAAAAAGTATTTACTCACGCAAAGAATATCTATAACGTCTACTATAGCGACATGAAAGCTGATCTGCTAGGCAACTATCGCGAGGTCGAAACGATCGATTTATCACCGCTAAAAATCACTAAGTTTAACGCGGAATAATCTTCATCAAAAATTTGGTTCGCACTGCTAGGTAAATAATTGCAATTACCAAAATCGATAGCGCGAGGTTTTGAGGAACCTCGGCTAGACGGTCAAAAGAATTAAAATAACTAGCCGGCGCGCCATATTGCGGATTGACTATCAGATGCGCTCCCATGACTACGAAGGCATGAATTGAATAAACGTAAAGCGAATTAGTCCCAAACGGAATAAGTAGCCAGCCGAGGTAGCGTTTAATTTGTTTTTCAAAACGCTGGAAAATCATAAAAAACCCAATAAACCAGAGCAGCGACATAGCTACGCGCGCTGGCGTTAGAGCTAACTTATCGAAGCTGGCCGCTAGGATAGGGTGAAAATTATTAATAGCTGTCGAAAGATTATCATTTAAGGCTGGCGCGAAAAACTCGGCAAAAACATTGGCGATGAAAGTGATAATAAACATGGTAAAGATGACAGTTTTGGTACGGCGCCGCGTTTTGGCGGACAAACTATTCCACCATGATTTAATTTGCGGCGAGTAAAATCCTAGCGTGAAGGCGATGAAAAAAATAAATTGCCAAGTAAATGGCTGAGTGAATTCGTTAACCGGCTTTGGCGTTAGCAGCCAAACTAGAGTACTGACGGTTAGAACGATGTACCATTTGCCGCGGCGCAGTAGCCAAAGCGCAGCTGGTGTTAGCGCCAAAAATATCGCATACAGACGCAAGTAATCGGCCCAGCCGTAGAATTCTTGCAAGGTAACTATTCTCCAAAATAAACTAAAGATATTGCTATCTAGCGGAGGCAAAGGCGACTTGACGCCGTCGTTACCAACAAAATGCCAGCCGATCGTAATCGATAATATTGTAATGATGATACTGGTCAGATATAGCATGAAGCTTCGCCGCCAGATCAATTTAGCAGCGTATCTAAACGAGCGCTCTGTTAATTTAGCGCCGCGGACAATACCTAATACTAATCCAGAAATAATAAAGAATCCTTCGGCGGCAGTGACGTATAATCTGCTGTCGCCGCTTATGAACACGAGGCCGTTTGGAAAATAACTCAAATGATCAAGTATGATTATTACCAAAAACCAGCCTCTCATTAAATCTAGGCTGACAATACGATTAATTTTTGGTTTTTTTACAGCGCTCATTTTGGTCACTTCTACCAGTATAGCAGGTCCAATCTGAGGATAGCGTTAAAAGTAGCGGCTAGCGCGGGCGTTTTTTAGCGATATTACGAGCCTGTTCAGTGTACTTGTCTTCAAGCGGGTCTAAAACGACGGCGCCGTATTTACGGATTATAGCTTGCGAAATCATCCAATCGGCGATGTGCGGATTCTTTGGCAAGAGCGGACCGTGCAAATAGGTACCGATAACGTTACGATAACGGGCGCCCTCGCGGCCATCAATATTATTGTTGCCTATGCCTTTGATGACGTCGCCGAGTGCTGTGGTATTTTGGCCAAGCGTAGTTAGCCCGGAGTGATTCTCATAACCGATAATTTCACCGAATTCTGGACTTTTGACGATAATATTACCAACAATGCGCTCGTCACCACCAATTGTCTCTAGGTCAAGAATACTGATACCAGGAATTATGTCGCCGTCTTTGGTAGTAAACGAGCGGCCGAATAGTTGGTATAAACCGCAGATAACTAACATTGGTAAATCGTCGTCAGCTAATCGTTTGAGTTGCGGGGCAATCTTTTGCAGGTCGTCGCTAATTCGTAATTGTCCAGAGTCCTGTCCACCACCACCGACGATTAAATCAACATCGTCTGGAAAAGCGTCGCCAACGTTATATTCGATTAGTTTGGTAGCAAAACCACGCCATTCTAGCCGCCGCTTGAGAGTCAGAACATTGCCCCAGTCGCCGTAAATGTTCATATCGCGCGGATAAAGTTGCAAGATAGTGATAGATTGCGGTTGTCTTTTCATCGGATTTCCTCCACGTCGGTATAGCGGGCTAGTAGTCGTCGTAGTGCTAACATTGCGGTGTAGCTACAATAAATGCGCTTTGGTTGGCGAGTGTGTTTAGTGATAAGTTGGCGCAATGCAACCGTCAGGTCGGTATCGACAAAATCGATAGATACTTCGTCGTATTCTAGTCGTAGAGCCATGTCATAGGCGCGGACACCAGATACAGCAGTAACACCTTGTTCTTGTAAGCTATCGAAATCGACATCCCAGAGCCAGCTCATATCGCGGCCATCAGCGTAAGCATCGTTAATAGCTATCATAGTGGCATAGTTTGCTGGATCGAACGAAGCTAGGGCCAAACGGAAGCCAGCCGGGTTTTTGACCAATACTAGCTCGCAGGGTTGTCCGTCAATTATTAATTGCTCGCCGCGGCCAAAAGCTGGCTTAATACCTGATAGCGCTTCGAGCATAGAATCAACATTTAGATTATTACCGAGAATTGCGCGCACTAAAGCAACAGCACCAGTGGCATTTTGTAGATTGTAGATGCCGCGCAGGTTCAGATCTACCGAGCGACTACTACCATTGAAGGCAATAACGGCGTGCTGGTCTTTAAATTCTTCAAGACTGGTGTCGTCAGCGTACAATTTAGCCGCATTTTGCTCGCTACTACGTAGAGAATCATCAGAAGGGAAAGTCTGCGAATATTTTGGGTTAACGCCAAAACTTCGCAGCGGTGATTTGATGTCGTTTACAAAATCAGGACTACTTAATCGCGGGTCGTCGCGGTTAAGGACTACGCACTTTGTTGTGTTTATTGCAACATTGTGGAGGAGTTTGGCGGTATTGTCAATTTCGCCGAAGCGGTCGAGCTGGTCGCGCATAACGTTGAGCAGCAAACAGTAGCTTGGCTTGATTGCTTTTACAAAGTGAACAGCATAGGCTTCGTCGAGCTCAAGCACGGCAATATCGGCGTTAATTCGTCCGTGCAAATCAACTTCGCCTAATAGCGCTGCTGCCACGCCGCGCGTGAAGTTGCTGCCAGTACGGTTGGTGAATACTTTCAAGCCTTGGCTTTCTAATAATTCGACAACAATTTTGGTGGTAGTGGTTTTGCCGTTGGTACCGCTGATGAGTGTTACACCCATTGGTAGCTGCTGCAATGTGCGGCTGACAAAATCTGAGTCGATTTTTTCGATTACCAAGCCTGGTAAGGCTGAGCCGCTACCGCCGCGAATCTGTGCAGCTTTCTTAACAGTCTTCCCAAGCATAGTCGTGAGAGTTTGACGCATAAAACTCATTATACCTGTTTTTGGCGCATTATAGTAGCGTCCAAACGCTTTTTGAACTATAATAAAAAGCATATGTTTATTGTGGGCATGATTTCGTGGTGGTATAGCGTTGGATGGAAGCGGGCAGCAATAGATGTTTGGGAGTCTATCGAGCGATTATACGATACGTTTTCGCTGGGATTATTACTGAAGACACTATTCGCGCCGTGGCGGCAAATTTCTGCCGGGAAAGTGCGCGGACCAATCGGGGTGCAGCTGCGGGCGTTTTTTGATCGCTTGGTATCGCGGATTATTGGCGGCTTTATAAGGACAATAACGCTATTTATAGGGTTGGTAGCGTTATTTATGATGTTATTGGTTGGTTTGCTGCGTTTAGCGATTTGGCCGTTGATACCGTTTATGCCAGCAGTAATGGTTGTTGCGGCAATATCGGGGTGGGTACCATGGCATCTTTAGGTACTTTTAGATATGGGTCTCAGCGAGCCAGCGAAGCGCGCTTTGGGCGGCTGCTGTCGCCGATGATTGCAAAAAGCCTTTCATGGTTAGCGTTATTACTAGTGGTATCGGGTACTATGCTGGTAACTATGGAGCGTCTGTCGCTAGGTTGGTTGTGTGGTGCTCTGGCGGCAGTATTATATATGGCGGTGAAATTTTATAATTGGCACGTTCACGATCTGCCAGCTGGTAGGGGCGGTTCGGTTGATGATTTGTTGGCTGGCGACGTGTTGGGCCGGTTGTCGCGAGAACCGAATGTGCGAGAGATTGCTAAAGTACTTGGTGAAGTGCCAAGCGGCCAATTCATGGGGGTGCGGCTTGGTATGACGCCGTCATTTTTAGCCACTATCGCTGAGAGTTCGACGATTTCCGTTGACGAACTGTGGAGTGTAGCTGACGACATTCGCCAAGCCAATCAGCTAGACCGTATCAGCGGTGCCGTATTAGCTACAGCGCTAGTGAGGAGCTTTCCGAATTATCAATCGATAATAGCGCAAACTCATTTAGGAGATGAGGATTTGGACGCTGGCATTTTGTGGCAAGAACATTTGATGGAGATCGTTCGGCGTTTTGGCCAGCGGCGGCGGACTGGCGGCTTGGCGCGTGATTGGTCGTTTGGCTGGATTCCGCACCTTGAACGATTCGGGCAAAATATCAGCGAGCAAATTGGCGCTAGCCGTAATACCTTGTCGATTGACATACCATCGCATGTTCAGGTGATTGATCAGCTAGTGGAAGCTTTTGGTACGGGCGGGCGGCAAAACGCGGTTCTTATCGGCCAAGCTGGTGTTGGCAAAACATCAGTAATTCATGCTTTCGCGGAACGAATTTTGGACGCTGATGCGAATGTACCCGAAAATCTTCGCTTCCGCCAAATCTTCATTCTTGACTCGGCATCGTTGATTGCGGCAGCGCCAGGACGCGGCGAGCTTGAAAACTTAATCATGCAGGTTTTGGGAGAGGCTTATAACGCTAAAAACATCATTGTTTGCCTCGATGACGCGCAGTTATTTTTCGAAGAAGGTGTGGGGTCGGTAGATTTAACAAATGTTTTACAGCCGATTTTAGATGCTGGCAGACTACGCTTAATTTTAAGTATGGATGAACAGCGCTATCTCGAAATTAGCCGCCGCAACCCGTCGCTAGCTAACTCGCTTAACCGTATTAATGTCGCCGAAACCAATGAAGCAGAGACTAAAAAGGTTCTGCAAGAACAGTTGATTGCTATTGAATTCAACCGCAAAGTTACTTATATGATACAAGCGATTAACGAAGCTTATCGCTTGAGCCAGCGTTACATTCATGATATAGCTATGCCTGGCCGAGCGCTTAAGTTGCTGGAATCGGCGGCCAGTTTCAGCGAGTCTGGTATCGTGACTATGAATTCTGTACAGCAAGCAATCGAGCGGACAATGGACGTTAAAGTTAGCGTGGCTAATACGACCGAAGACCGCGAGCGGCTGCTGCATATGGAGGATTTAATTCATGAGCGAATGGTTAATCAAGTTCGCGCTGTTAATGTCGTCAGTGATGCTCTGCGCCGCGCTCGCGCTGGCGTCCGCAATGAGAATCGGCCGATTGGTACTTTTCTGTTTCTGGGGCCGACTGGTGTCGGCAAGACGGAGCTATCAAAAGCACTGGCCGACGTATACTTTGGCGGCGAAGGCAAGTTAATTCGTTTGGATTTGAACGAGTTTGTTCGCTCCGATGATGTCGCTCGTTTAATCGCTGATGGCGCGGATGACCCGATGAGCTTGACCGCGCAAGTAATGAAACAGCCTTTCAGTGTAGTGTTGCTCGACGAGATTGAGAAAGCCGCGCCAGAAGTGCTAACTACGCTGCTGCAATTACTCGACGAAGGGATTTTGCGCGACGCCAAAAACCGTGAGATTAGCTTTCGCGATGCTATCGTAATTGCTACTAGTAACGCTGGCGCTGATAGGATCCGCGAATATATCGAGCGCGGCTATCGGCTTGAGCAGTTTGAACAGCAGTTTATCAACGAATTGATTAGTTCGAACCAGTTTCGGCCAGAGTTTCTCAATCGCTTCGACGAAATTGTGCTCTTTCGTCCGTTTACGCCGGCCGAGTTGGTGCAAGTGCTTGATCTGATTCTGGCTGGCGTCAACAAAACTCTATTGCCGCAAAAAGTGTCAGTGACTGTTGATGACGACGCGAAACAGCTTCTCGTTCAGCAAGGATACGACCCGCGGCTAGGCGCTCGGCCGATGCGCCGCGTCGTTCAGAAAGCGGTGGAGAATACTATCGCTAAACTCATGCTATCGGGGGCGGTCAATCCGGGCGATTCGGTGAACATTGATGCCGAGCAAGTACGGCGAATTTTTGAAGAATCTGAATCGCAAGTAGTTCCATTGCAAGGCGATGTGCCTAACCAGCAGGATCAAGCTTAAGAAAGTTTTCTAACAAGAGTTTTGGCGGCACGGCGGTTGACTGGTGCAATAATACTAACGGCTAGCGCGCCAATACCGCGCACGAGCGCCCGTGCTTTGGTTTTGTAGCGTTCTTTTTTGCTGAGGGATGTATTAGTGGTATCAAGCTGCGGCGACTCGGACCAGAATGCTAGCCGTACCGCTCTGACGCCGAGTGCCAAGCCTCGCTTTTTATTGCCGGCAAGCGTCTCGGCGTAGCTGGCTCGAGCGGTAAAATTAATATCATATTGACCAATTTTACGATTTAGTCCGTCGGCATGTTTGTGCGAATCCTCGAGTTTTTCTAGTCCGTAACGAAAAGTTTCAACAGTCTTGGTATTATTTTTTGGAGTATCAAATTCATCGCTTGCTATGCGCGACAATTGCATGGTTGCCAGCATGGCTGCGCTAGCTCCCAGCTCGCGCAGCGTGCTGCGATTTGGTTCTTGTTCAGCTAAAGTTTCATGTTGATAAACTGCCTCAGTAAGCCACTTTTCAGCTTCTTCGTAGTTACCTAAATGACTATAGGCGTTACCTACGTCGCGCGCCATCCGAGCCTTTTCGGATGGATCTGACGTCATATTGTACGCCATTGTCGCTAGCGTTGCGGCAAGAAAATAAGATCCATCGCGAATTGCTTGTACAGCCGATCTTGAACAGTCGTCAGAACTTAGTTCGCCGCCTTTAGTCTCCATACCTATATTATAACATAAACAATTATCTAATGCAAGGCATGCGTTTTGTATTTTTGCCGGCAATTATCCCACTAGTCGCCAAGGCTTATTTTGATAGTGACGTAGCTAGTTGGCTCGTGGTCGAATTTATTGGCGTCTACTTTGGCGTACGGCTTGGCTATCTCGGAGGTGCCGTATGTATAATCTTTATGTAGCGCCTGCGGTATAACGCTCAGGTATAAAATATGGCCGTTAGTATCCTTGAATGTATCGCTTTGAATGATAGTATCTTTATCTTTTGTATCGATAAGCGAGAAGCCAGCCTCTTTAATTTTTTTGGTTAAATCCATACGAGTTTTACTTACGGAAGTATTATGTCCATACTCTGTAGTGATAGACTTATCATTTGAAATATTACTTTTATAAACCGCCAGTCTATACGATTTATCTAGCTTCAAATTGCTATAGATACTATGAATTTGGTTATAGCGGGCAGTGTTGGTGTATTCTACGACCATTCTGTCGACTAGATATACGCTCATAGCTGTTAGCCAAAAAAGCACAAAAACCAATATCGCATACACCAGTAAGCTTCGGCGCACCATGAAGTGAGTGTCTGTTTTTGTAATGTGTTTGACACGCTGCTTGCGAGTCTTCTTGGGAGATTTATTTGCCTTGGTAACCATAAACATAGTGTAGCATACCGATACGATTATTGGCTAAGTATAGTTGTGGTAACAGATGATCCGCTGATTATCGCGCCGGATAGCAAAGGTTGTTCCGTGGCTCTATTTGGATCAAGCGGTTGGCGGCCTAAATTGTTGACGCTATCAACGAGGCTAGGGAAATTCTTTGCCAAATCATTGTACGGCCTGCCGTCAGGTATCGTACTATCGGTGGTGATGAATACCCAGCCGGCATTGCGCTGGCGCGATAAATTGATTATTTTTTGGTAATCGCTAGCCTTTGCGGCATAAATCGTATGGAAAATACGATGGGAATTAGCTGGGTCGTTTTCAAAGGCAGAGTAAGCGGTCTTATAGTTATTAATATATTCGTCAGCAGTGCCTTCGTTAGTCATGAAAATATCGGCGTATGGTGCAATCGCGTCGGTGATGTGCGTACCAGGATTGGCGACGACTAACTTGTTGCCGTAGGTGCTTTTCGTGTAGTTGTATAATTCTGCCATGTAAGCCGTTGCCCCGTTATTTCTGGATGATATCTCGTCGAAGTAAAAACCGTGAACTTTATCTGCTCCGTAAAGTTCAATGAACTTAGCCATGGCGGCTTTAACTTCGGCAATCGGGCGAGTTTGATGAATAGTGCGGATGTAAGCGACAGTTTTGAAACCAAGCTCGGTGTTCTTTTTTAGCAGCCGTACATAGCCTGGGTCGAGCTTGGCGTCAGGACTGCCGTCTGCCATGATGAGCGTATACGGTATCTTGCTGCTGCCTGCTGCATGAACCGCTTTCCAGTAGTCAGAAAACTCGCTACCGCCAGCTTCAGCGAGCGGATAGACGTACGATAACATAAAAACCGATTGAGCATTGACCGCAGTATAGGTACTAGTATTTGTTTTATTAACCATACCAGCGACAGCGTTGCTAAGAGAAACGGTGTAAGTTTTACCTTTGCCGTCGGTGCTAGCATTGGTGTCAATGTAGAATTTGGCGCTGGTTTCTCCGGCTTTAATAACCACTCGCTGGCTGTCCCAACGGACGTTAAGATTGTTCGGGTTGCTAGTATTGTGCGTGATTTTGATATCCGCGCTAACATCGGTACTGGCTGCTTTGTCTAAAGTTGCCGTGTAAACAGCGGTTTCGCCTTCTTTGACGCTGGCTGGCCCATGAAGAGTAATTTTTGGCGCAGTCGCAGCAGGACTGATTATTCCCGCGCCAGTACCGCCGCCCAAATCATCAACTACCGACCCGCTAAATCCGCTGGTGACGCTCTCTTTGTGTCCTTTTTTGTCGGTGTAACTGGCTTGGACGATGACTTGCATACCGAGGTGGTCTTTGGTTTGCACGAGAGTTTTGCCAGTTCCCAAGAATTTGCCGTAAAATTCGTACCATCGGTAAGTAATGCCACTTTCCGGTACGCCGTCGGCATCGGTAATGTGAGCAGTGAATACTTGTCCGACTCGGTTAATTCCGTCGATGGTGACGCTACCATGGTTATTATTTGATGCGGCGTTGCCGACAGCTGCCGTAGCTGAGCTAATTAAATCTTTCATTACGTTTTTGTTGTTAGCATGAGTTGTTTTGACAGTGATTTTTTTACCCACTTCGGCTGGTGTCAACTTGTACGAGAAATAGCTGGCGCCAGGAATAGCCGCGCCGTCAGCAAACCATTGATAATATCGTATGCCGCCGTCTTTCAACCCGTCGGGATCGTCTATCTGCGCAATCAGCGTCGAACCGACTTCTGCGGCGCCGACGATTTTTACAGCTGCCTGCGCTGGCTCGGGTGTTGGCTTAGGCGGCTTGGACGGATTGGGCGGTGTAGTCGGTTTGTTATTGCTGGGCTTAGTGGACGTAGTATTCGCAGGTTTATGGTTAGCAGCATTGTGAACTGACGGCCTGCCCGGCGACGCTATTTGGCGGTAATGATAAGCATTGTGATTTCCAACAACCGAGACGCCATTTCCAGTCGTCTTGGTAGAATCACTAGGCAAACTGTTCGTGGACTCGTCAGTCTTGGTCTGACTAGTCTCGTTCTTGCCGTCCGGGTTTGAGCTTGGTTCTGAATCCGAATCTGGTCGCTGCGGCTTGCTATTTTCGTCGTCTACTTGAGAAGTATTACTATGGCTAGGTCCTTGATTTGTCTGATTATGCTGATTCATGCTAATCAAACTGGTAAACAGCCAGCACAACAAAACTGCTGCTAGTACAACGGCCAATATCCCGATAACAACTTTTATTTTTCTATGGTTCGCTTGTTGGTTTTCCATATTCCTCTCCTCAGAATATACTGCCTTGATTTAAACATAGGCAGTATGGAAAGTCAAATGGCGGATAAAAAAATCAATCAAATTAAAAATAAGATAGCTATCATTGCTGCTATCTTGGTACCCCGCACAGGAATCGAACCTGCAACCTTTGGTACCGGAAACCAACGCTCTATCCAGTTGAGCTAACGGGGCACACTTGGTACGCCCGGCAGGATTCGAACCTGCGACCCCTTGGTTCGAAGCCAAGTACTCTAATCCGCTGAGCTACGGGCGCCTATCGCAATTATATCACATATTGTATAATCAAACTATGAACATACAGCAGGGTATCTCTCTCAAAAAGCTTACAACTATGCAGCTCGGCGGCGTGGCTCGGCAAGTTGTCGAGGCTAGAACTCGCGCCGATATCGCCGAAGCAGTACGCTATGCTCATGAGCACAATCTGGATATCTACGTTCTCGGCGGCGGCAGTAATACGTTAGCGCACGACGAGGGCTTCGACGGACTTATTATACTCAATCGTATCCCAGGTTTTGAAGTTGTTGACGAAACTGACGATTTGGTGACGATTGTAGCTGGTGCTGGCGAGGTTTGGGATGACTTCGTACGGCGGACGGTCGAGATGAATCTCAGCGGCGTGGAATGCTTATCGGCGATCCCTGGTACGGTCGGTGCGGCGCCAGTTCAGAATATTGGCGCTTATGGACAAGAGGCTGCTTCGACGATTGTCTCGGTCAATGCCTACGATATGCGCGATAACCAATTTGTAACTATTAGCAATGCTGAGTGTGACTTTGCGTATCGGCATAGTATTTTTCGCGGTCGTTGGGCGGGGCGCTATATTATAACATCAGTAACGTTTAACTTGTCGCGGCATCAATCTCAACCGCCGTTTTATGCAGCGATTCAGCGTTATTTAGACGAGCACGATATTCACGATTATTCACCGCAAACATTACGCGAAGTTGTGATGAAGATTCGCTTTGATAAGTTGCCCGACCCGAAAGTTCGCCCAAACACTGGTTCGTTCTTCAAGAACGCTATTGTTTCGGCTGATAAATTATCTAAATTGCAGCAGAAGTATCCTGATGTCCCGCATTATGATATGTTGCATGATATATACAAAATTCCAACTGGCTGGCTAATTGATCAATGCGGGCTCAAAGGTACGCTTCATCATGGTATGCGCGTTCACGACAAAAACGCGCTAGTCCTTATCAATGAGTCGGCACAGAGCTATGAAGATCTAGCGCAAGCTCGCCAAAAAATTATTGACACCGTTTACCAAAAATTTGGTACCACCATTGAGCAAGAGCCGTTAGAGATACCTGGCAAAAACTCAGAAAAAGCATAGCCATTTTATAAATTGTGCGCTACAATTAAGTCATGAAGCGTAAAGAGGGCGGGTTTACTATAGTTGAAGTGGTTATTGCAGTTACCGTCATCGGCGTGCTGCTGATAATTGCTATGACTACGCTCAATGGCTTGACGGCGAAAGGTCGCGATGCAACCCGTAGAGCTCGCGCTGAAGCCATGGCTCTAGATCTTGAACGTTATTATAAATACAACACTACTTCCAGGGGGCATGAATATCCAACTGGCAACGCGCTGTTAGCTGATATAGGCAAATATTTTAGTGACACTACAGTTGTGCAAGATCCCTCTCGTTCTGGCAATAGGCTAGTCAAGGGCTGCCCGGCGGCTGGCCCGATACCAGCTAGCTGGGGTTGGACGGATGAGCAGAAGATGTTCTATAGATATTGTGCTCAAGACAGAGAGAGATCCGACTGTGATAAAGTTTACGGTGCTTCGGGTAAGGATGTTTGCGTCGGTTTCAGAATATATTACTATAGCGAATCAGATAATGCGCTTCATCAGGTGAACAGCATATGGTCAAGGTGAGAACGGACGAAGGTTTTACAATTGTTGAAGTGGTAGTTACGCTGTTATTTATTTCGATAATATCGCTTGGTATATTAACGATGCATACCCAGGTTAGTATACTCTCGATTATCAACCGCCAGGATCAAAAGGCTAGTTATTTAGCGTACGATAATATGCGTAAATATGTCAACGGATCTCCGCCAACTTGGTTTTTGTGTACCGATCCGCTGCCAGGCGCTGTGCAGCAGGTATTGCTTGATTCAGAAGGGCATATTAGCGAGCTGCCCGGAACCACCAAGCAAAAAGTTGTAGCATCGGCGCCGTATGGTTGCGGCGACACTGTCAACAGTTTGGGTATGCCGATTCGTGTTGAGTCTGTAGTAACATATGGTAATGGTAAGAGGGTAACCCATGTTGCATATGCGGCATTCTAATCAATCTGGATTCACTATCGTGGAGCTAATAGTGACGACGGCCGTTATGTTTATAGTGGTTGTAATATTTGGCGGTATTATATCAGCATCTTACCGCCAGGCTATAGCAGCAGATGCGCTTGCTTCAATGACGCGTGACATGCATGTGACGATGGATGCTATCGAAATGGATGTTTTGGCTTCAGTCGAGATTGCCTCTACTTCTAGAAGGGGTGATATGAATATGATCGATCGGTATGGATATGGCGCGGTGAGTACTCCTGCGCCTACTCTGCAAACTTGGAAATATTTTGGCGGAGGTGGTAATAGGCGGGCCTTACTCCTGATACAATATGCGACTAATTTGCGGCGCGGGGCAGGCTCTCGCGAGGTAGTTTATGCTGCAACAAAAAGGTTTAATTGCAGTACAGAAAGACGTCTCCAGCCAAAATACAGACAGATGGTGGTCTACTTCATGCGGGATAATACATTGTATCGAAGGGTTATATTTGATGATATAAAAAGCGAAAGATATAAAGCCCTTGGTGTTAATGCTTCTGCTATATGTGGTACCGGCGATGAAAATAACGAATTTTGGCGCAAGATCGCAGTACAATCCATACCTCCGCAGTCATCCGAATTTACTGGCAGTGCAACGCCAGGGCGATCGCTTTATCGCGACGAAACAATTGCTCGCAACGTTTCGGCATTTGATGTTCAATATTTTAAGGATGATACGCCAATAGCCAACCAGTACGATGCTGCTCACAGTTCCGACCATATGTTTGAAAATGCTAACAAGGTTAAAATTGATATAACAATTAGTCCTCCTGTGGGGGGAGTGTCTAAAATATCTCAGTCATTAACTGTTCGGAAAGGAAATGAGGAATGATTCGCTTTGATAAGGGCTATTCTCTAGCAGTAATGATTATAATGACAACATTTATATTGGCGGTGCTAGCGGCTGCATATCGCGTTACTACGCGTTCGTATATTTATTCTCGCGAGGAGTATTATTATAAGCTGGCTCAGGAGGCTGGTGAATCGGGGACGGCGGCAGCCAATGCTTGTTTGGATATGAATAACTGGAAACAGACATGGGGTCATGTCCCTGGGGCTGCTGGCTTGTATCTGACGCCAAGCAGCGACTGCAAAGGTCAAGACGGCAAGATTCCGACCAACAAATACGTCATGAGCGAAGGCTCGATCCGTACAATTTTCACCGTTGGCGACCTTAATTTTCATGATGATCATCATTCGGATGTATCGGCTGTTGGCAAGACGCAGCTTGTGGACTCTGGCGGTACGGTTTTGCGAGAATACACTGTTTCGGTCAAAAAACTTATCACTCGTCCCGGTCTGATTGCGACGAAGTCTTCTAGCGGTACATATCGAACGTGCGGTATTTTGTCTAATAGTATTTGGTGCTGGGGCAGAAACCGCTACGGACAGTTGGGTAATGGTAGGTCAGTTGGCGGTAATCCTAGTAAGCCAGCGCAAGCTGCGCTTAGCGTTGACTCCGATATACCCGTTAAAGTAGTCAAGCAAACAGGAGTTCTCTACGGCAAGAGAATCGATAATTTATTTACCGCCCAGTATCATAGCTGCGCTCTAGCTGAAGGTAAAGTTTATTGCTGGGGTTATAACGGTACTGGTCAGCTTGGTAATGGACGATCCGGCCCAGAAGAACATTCAAATGTTCCTATTGAGGTTAAGGGGGCGCTGGCTGGTAAAACGGTAACTAGTATCGGCGGTTCATATAATACTTCGTGTGCTATCGCTGGCGGCAAGATATATTGCTGGGGTGAGGGTTATCACGGCGTGACTGGTACTGGTGACAATACAAAGGTGCGTGCATGGCCGACTTTAGTTAGAACAGGTGTTTCTGGCGGTCTGCCGAGTAATTATACGGCAACTGCGCTAGCGACCAGTGGTACGCGGTCGATGAATATGTGCGCTATCGCCAATGGCTTTGCTTATTGCTGGGGTCAGAATAATGTTGGTCAGATTGGCAATAATACATCTGCTAGCCCTGCCACTCAGCCAGTCTATAGTCCTATGAGAGTTTCTGGTTTGACCAATGTAACGAATATATCACAGGATGGATATTTGGCCCAAAGCGGTGAGCCAGACAGATTTACTCATGTATGTGCTACCGCTAACGGCGAGGCATACTGTTGGGGTAACGGCCGTGCTGGACAGCTAGGTATGGCACACATTGGCTATATTGACAAGAAGAGTACCCCAGTTAAGGTTGATCGTCCGGCGGGCCTGTCTCCATCAGATAAAGTGAAGAAAGTCGAGGTGGGTATTTGGCACTCATGTATGCTAATGAATAGCGGTAGAGTATTCTGTTGGGGAACAAATACGTATGGCCATTTGGGAGCAAACCTTGCTCTTGGTGCACTCCCGAATAATCGATCAGTAAAGCCGATACCGATATTAGTTGGCACTGGTGGAATTCCGGCTGGGGAGAGGATAATTGACTTAGCTGCTGGCGCTAACCGCGGATGCGCAGTGGTGGAAAACGGGCGTTCGTACTGCTGGGGCTTGAATGACGCCGGGCAAATTGGCGACGGTACCCATATTGATGCCCGCGCGCCAACCGAGTCGCTGTTCCTGCGCCCGACACAGAATCGCTACATCTATTAAAAAACCACTTGCGCTTTCGTTATCGGTGTAGTATTATCAAATTACAATTAACTAACATAATAAATAGGGGGCACATTACTGTGACAACAAAACAACTTAAAAACCGAGGTTTCACCCTTGTCGAGCTCTTGATTGTGATCGTCATCATCGCAATTTTGACGGTGATTTCACTGATTGCTTATAATGGTATTCAGAACCAGGCGAAAACTTCAGCGTCTCAGGGTGTCATGAAGAATGTTGCTGATAAAGCACAAATTTATAATACTCAACAGCCTGATGGAGCTAATGGGTATCCAGCGGCGGTAGATGACTTATCTGCAGCAGGCAAAAGCGGTGAAACTTGGTATCTTGAGTCAAGCGCGTATGTAGTTGGTGGTAGTAGTAAGCCAACAAGCGCGCCGACTGGTGCTGATGCATCTAAAACAATTTGGTACAAAGTTTGTAATGATGCTAAAGGTCGTCATGTAGGTATAACGATTTGGGGATGGGATTTCTCAAAGAACGAAGCAATTGAACGTGTAGTTGGTGAGTGCTAAAAATAGCTATTTAACTAGCAAAATACTCCGGTTTTTACCGGAGTATTTTTTGCCTAGATATTGGTTTTTGGTTGATGATGCTCTAGACTTGATTTAGTTCTCTACAAAACTCCCTCACCTCCTCGCGCAAAACTCCTAATCTCTTCTCGTTCTCGCGGGCGTCAATCGCTTGCTTGATCCACTCAGCGATTTGCGCCATGTCGTCGGGCTGGCAGCCGCGGGTGGTGATGGCGGGCGTGCCTAGGCGAATGCCGCTGGGTCGGAACATCGGCAGCGGGTCGTCGGGTACGGCGTTGGCGTTTAGTGTCAGACCGATCTTATCGATAGCGATCTCGGCAGTTTTGCCATCGATACCAAAACTCTTGTTGATGTCGGCTAATATCAAGTGATTGCTAGTGCCGCCAGTTACTAGCTGGAAGCCGCGTTTTTGCAGCTCTTCGGCTAGCTGCGCGGCGTTAGCGACGATATTTTTCGCGTAGTCGCGGAACTCGGGCTGCAGCGCCTCGCCAAAAGCTACTGCCTTGGCAGCGATGGTGTTCATATGCGGGCCGCCTTGCATACCTGGGAAGACTGCCCGATCAATTAGTGTCGGGATGTTCTCGAGCGTTTTGGTGGGTTTTTTGAGCGGACTAGTCACCTTGCCCATACTGAGTATTAAGCCGCCGCGAGGGCCGCGCAGTGTCTTGTGGGTGGTAGTAGTCATAACATGAAAGCCGTAGTCAAGCGGATTCTTGGCTACGCCGCCAGCGATCAGCCCGGCAATATGCGCTACGTCGGCCATCAGCAGACAGCCGTCGATTTCGCGGCCGATTTCGACGAATTTCGCCCAGTCCATTTCGCGCGGGTAAGCGCTAAAACCTGCTAGAATAATGCGCGGCTGATGCTCATGTGCTAAGCGGCGAATCTCTTCGTAATCAATCTCGCCGGTTTCGATATTTTTCATTTTGTACGGGACGAAGTTGTATAAGTTAGCGCTGCGGGTGACAGGCGAGCCGTGCGTCAGGTGCCCGCCATGGCTCAAGTCCATCGCCAAGATAGTATCGCCTGGCTGGCACCAAGCACTATAGACCGCTTCGTTAGCTGGCGCGCCGCTGTGCGGCTGGACATTGGCGTGGTCGGCGCGGAATAATTTTTTGGCGCGGTCAATAGCTAATTGCTCGACGCGGTCGGTGAATTCTTGGCCGCCGTAATAGCGTCGGCCAGGGTATCCTTCGCTGTATTTATTGGTAAAAACGCTGCCAAGCGCTTCGCGAACGTTTTTGCTGACGTAATTTTCGCTTGGTATTAATTCCAAACCGTCGCGCTGACGCTCCTCTTCGCCAGCGATGCAAGCGGCAACTTCGGTGTCTGTCATGATTATCCTCCTTTTTCTTATCTATATTTTAGCACTTATAATCATTTACTGTAACGTTTTGAAATAGAGTTGGTCGCGATTGAATTTCTTGACAATATATCATATCAGGTATATTATGGTGATATGAAAACGGCGAAGTATCTCAAAAATATCGGCGCGCTCATCCAAGAAACGCGCCAAGCACGTAATATGACTCAAAACGAACTGGCAGAGGAGCTTGGCACTAGCCAGTCGGCAATTAATCGAATCGAGAACGGCAAGCAGAATATCAGTCTCGAGATGATCGCGCGTATCGGCGAGGTGCTGTCAAGCGAAATAGTACGGATTAATAGCTCGGGCAAAACTAACTTTCGTATCAACGGCGGCCGGGAGCTGCATGGTGAAATTGAAATCAAAACTAGCAAGAACGCTGCTGTTGGATTGCTGTGTGCTAGCCTACTCAACAAAGGCAAAACGACGCTGCGCCGGGTAGCACGGATCGAGGAAGTCAATCGAATTATTGAGGTTCTGGAAAGTATAGGCGTGCGATGCCGCTGGATTAGCGAGCACGACCTCGAGATTGATCCGCCGAAAGCCTTGCAGCTCGACAGTATGGATGTCGAGGCTGCTAAGCGGACGCGCAGTATCATTATGTTTTTAGGTCCGCTATTACATCAATACGAGACGTTCAAGATACCGTTTGCTGGCGGTTGCAGTCTGGGTACGCGGACGGTTGAGCCGCATATGGCGGGTCTGGCACCGTTTGGTTTGAGTGTCGAGGCGGCCAATGACAACTATATTGCCACAGCTAAGCCGCAGCATGTCGACCGAGCGATTATTTTAACTGAACGTGGCGATACGGTTACCGAGAATGTCGTTATGGCGGCAGCGCTTTATGATGGTACGACTATTATTCGCAATGCTAGCCCGAACTATATGGTGCAAGATGTTTGTTTCTTTCTAGAAAAGCTAGGTGTCAAAATAGAGGGTATCGGTACCACTGTTCTCAAGATTACTGGCAAAAAATCAATTGACTGCGACGTCGAATACTTCCCAAGCGAAGACCCAATTGAAGCGATGAGTTTCGTGGCGGCTGGTGTCGTGACTGGTTCAGAAATTACTATCAGGCGCGTGCCGATTGAATTTATGGAGCTAGAGCTAGCGACTTTGGCGGGTATGGGTCTGCAGTACGATATTTCCGAAGAGTATATGGCGCGCAATGGCTGCACTCGTCTAGTTGATATCGTACTCAAAAAATCCGAATTGCATGCTCCAAAAGATAAAATTCATGCTCTGCCGTTTCCGGGTATCAACATGGATAATCTACCGTTCTTAGGATTATGTGCCACGGTAGCCAAGGGTCGCACGTTGATTCATGATTGGAGCTACGAAAATCGAGCAATCTACTTTACTGAACTGACTAAGATGAATGCTCAAGTAAATATGGTCGATCCGCACCGGGTTTATATCTCTGGCCCGACTCGCTGGAAGCCGGCTGATATCACAGCACCAGCCGCACTGCGTCCGAGCGTGGTGATTTTGCTAGCGATGCTGGCGGCGCCTGGCAAATCGGTACTGCGCGACGTTTACAATATCAATCGCGGCTACGAAGATATTGCTAACCGCCTGAACTCGCTAGGTGCAGATATCGAAACCGTTTGGGAATAGTGACAATCAAGCGCCTGTCTGCTATAGTAATAAATGCCCTGGGAAGGGGTGATATGGCGGAAGTAGCTCAGTTGGACAGCCTTGAGCGTAGAAAATAGCGCTCGCTCTAACCAACTGACAAGTTTTCGCTAGTACATTTCGGATTAGCTATATGGCGGAAGTAGCTCAGTTGGTTAGAGCGCTGGATTGTGGCTCCGGAGGCCGTGGGTTCGAATCCCATCTTTCGCCCCAAATAAAACACCCGGTTTTCTTCATTAGTCTCGGGTGTTTTATTTGACTCTAAATCATAAATACTATCGGTTGAACGGGTCGCGCGACGGCTTGATCGGCTCGGTGAAGGTGCGCGACGGAACGTCTGGCTCGGTTGTAGGCGTGATGAGCGACGATTTATTTGTCTGCGTGGTTCCTGCGCTTCGCGAGTTTGCATCAGAGACCCGCGAGCTTTGCGGCTGGTTACTATTAGTCGCTTGCGTTCCGTTGGCGCTGGCTGCGGCGATTTTCTGGTCTTGCCACGCTTTGCGATAAGCGTTTCTGACTCCAGAATCCTTGTATGCGCCGATATATTGCCGGTTAGTGTTGGTGCTTTGGCGCTGCTGGAAGCTGTTTTTGGCAATCCTGCCGCCAACCTGCGGCTTGTTGTTGGTTAATCCGCTTGAGTGCATAGCATCGCTTTGCGTGCTATTAGTTGAGAAGCGGTCAAATAAACGTCCCATGCTTTTATTATACACTAACGTAATGATATAATGTATAGTGCGCGGGTGTAGTACAGCGGTTAGTATGCGAGTTTTCCAAACTCGAGATCGGAGTTCGATTCTCCGCACCCGCACCAAAATATTTACCCCGATAGCTCAGCTGGTGAGCCCTCAGCGACAAAAATCGCATAGCTCTATCCAGCTTCTGTCTAAGCGAATCGGGCGACTAAATACATTTTCAGAGTGCCCCGATAGCTCAGCTGGATAGAGCAGGAGACTTCTAAGCTCAAGGCCGCAGGTTCGAACCCTGCTCGGGGTACCATTATTCAACTAACCGATAATAAAAACTCATCGCAATGATGAGTTTTTTACATGGAGTTTCGTGGAGGGCCAGGAGGGGCTCGAACCCTCGACACCCTGCTTAAGAGGCAGGTGCTCTAACCAGCTGAGCTACTGGCCCTTATCTTTTCATTATAGCATAGATAGAGGTAAAAGTAAATATGAACGCTAGGAGTTTTCGGTCTGTTGGGTAGTCGAATGATGACGCTTACTCTTGCTAATTCTGTGAAAATCGACGATAATATACGAATAATGCCAGAGTTGAATCAAATTGGCGCCCACTTGCGGGCAGGTGTTATATGTGCACAGCGGCAGTCTGATGAGCGGCAGCAAATACTTAGTCAGGCTGATAAAATTAATGTCGTTGGTGCTGGCGGCATGTTGACGGCGGCTTACGAGCAGCTGCGCAACGCCGCTGAAAATACCGAGGAGCACTTGCTGCTACAAAATGCTATCCGGCGGTTTTTCAAACAATCGTTTATTGTTCGCGATGAGGCGTTGGTCCGCAAAAGCGGCGAAGAATTGGTGGTTGAATTGACTTTTGCGGGATATTTGCCCAACGATAGCGTGTCGCGCAGCCAAATCAAAGAGATTTCAAAACTAGCAACAGCGCACTATAAAGCGTATGAAAAGCTGATTGTTGATCGTTCAATCAATTTAGATCGTTCTTCGGCATGGCTGTTAGAAACTCTGTCGGTACTGGTGGCGAATGTATTGGTTGATCACGCTGTCGATCATGCGTTTATTGATTTTGCCTATGAATATTTCGAGACAGCAATTCCGCGGGATGCGCTGCAATCGACCTCGGCTGATGAATATGGAGCTGCGCTTTATGTGGCTATTCAGCAGGCGCTGATGAAGAGCGACGTAGCCACGGTGCGCGCAGGGCTATTGGTGCGTTATGGAACGAGCGTTGAGTCACTTGAGGCTTTTGTTGAATTTAATCGTAAAATTGATAAGATGCTGCGCAGCACGTCGGTTGAAGAGTTGCGCCGCGTGGTTGATCGGCAGGGGGCGCCGCTGCGTGTTATTCGCCATATGATGGAGATGCAGGACGACTTTCCGGCGTTGTTACAAAAACGCGAGGCATTTCTCGATGAATTTGAGCGGCAAGTGAACCGTGAATATTCTAGCATGATGGCGCGAATTAACCGGGCTATTATGCGCAGCGTGGTCTTCTTGGTAATTACTAAGTTTTTGATTGGCATCGCTATTGAAGTACCGTATGACCTATGGGCGCACGGACAAATTGAGTGGTTGGTTCTGATGATCAATTTGTTCTTCCCGCCGATATACATGGTGTTGCTGCGCTTAACGCTGAATGTGCCGGGATATGCAAATACCGAAGCGCTGATTAAACGAGTCGATCAGATGCTCTACGGCGGCGATAATACTGTACTGATGCGGCGGCAATTAGCGGGACGGACGTATAGCTCGATGTTTTCGATTATGTACGGCGTAATGAGTCTGGCGGTGTTCGCGCTGGCAACTTGGCTGCTGACGTTGATTGGTTTTTCACCAGTGCATATTATTATTTTCTTTGTATTTTTCTCGGCGGCGAGCTTCCTAGGCTTTCGCTTGAGCCGGTTGATTCGCGATCTCGAGATTGTGCGCAGTGCTAGCAACGGCTTTACCTTTGTACGCGATACGCTGTATTTGCCGTTTGTAGTCGCTGGCCGGTGGATGAGTGATAAATACGCGCAGGTTAATATTGTGTCGATGGTGTTGGATATGTTAATCGAATTACCACTCAAAACTATCCTGCGCAAGATTAGGCAATGGGCAGCTTTTATTGATGATAGAAAGGACAGTATATAATGAAAGAGTTAAATGGCAAGGAACTACAAGGTTTTATTAAGCAGCGCCAAGCGCGTCAAGTACGAAACTTGCGCCAAGAATATGGTGTGGTACCAAAACTAGTTATTATAATGAGCAAAAACGCTAGCCAAGCGATTCAAACGTATGTTCGGATGAAAACACGTTACGCAGCAGATATTCTGATTGATGTTGACGTACAAGCAGTCGCGCAAGCTGATATGATGGCGGCGATTGATCAAGCTAACAACGATCCAGTAGTGCAGGGGATAATTTTGCAATTGCCGATTGATGACGTGTCGCAGACCGAAAAGCTGTGCCAGTTAATCGCGCCAGAGAAAGATGTTGATGGTTTAGGGGCTAGTAGTATCTATCCGAGCGCTACTGCGCAGGCAATCGATTGGCTATTGGCTGGGTATAATATCGAGCTATCGGATAAGCAAATTGCTATCGTGGGCCGCGGTAAGCTTGTCGGAGCACCGCTCGAAAAAATGTGGCAGCAGCGCGGTCTAAACGTGCAGGTCTACGACAAGACGAATCCAGCTACCGCAGACAGTTTGCAAAAATGTAACGTAATTGTAACGGCGACCGGCGTGCCGCGCTTGATCACATCCGAAATGATCGCGCCAGAAACAGTAGTGGTGGATGCTGGTACGGCGAGCGAAGGCGGCGTGTTGGTCGGCGATGTTGACGATGCGGTTCGCCAGCGCAGCGATATTACGATTACACCGCAAAAGGGCGGTGTCGGTCCGTTGACATACGCAGTATTATTTGATCATCTGATTGAGGCGTGCTTGCGGCAAGTCGGTAAGTTATAGTAATTCTATCGCTTATCGTTCAGTGCTTCTTTGGCGTGGATGACAACTTGGCTAGGTGTTAGATTAGCCTTGACGATATAACTATGAATACCTAGGTTACGCAGCTCGGCAGGTGCCTCTTCTTCGCCTAGGTTGGTTAGGATGATAACTGGCGTATTAGCATTAGCGGGCTGCTGGCGGATTTTTCGCAGCGCTTCGGTGCCGTTCATATTCGGCATTTGCAGATCAAGCAAAATGATGTCAGGATTAGCATGCTGAACCACTTTAACGCCAGTCTCGCCGTCGCTGGCAGTGACCACATCAAATCCAGCCGCCTCGAACTTCATCCGGTACATTTGGTTGATTACTTGATCGTCCTCGATAATAGCGATAGTTGTCATGTTTTTATAATAGCATATCCCAGTTACTTTTCGAGTAAGCTCTAGCGTTATCGTCGAGAAAAGTGTACTATAAAGACAATGAAGCGGTTTTTTGGTAAAATTCGCCGTCCATCGTATCGTTCGCAGCAAGTTGTGGACGTTCTGACGCGCAAAATGGTTGATGCCAAAGACATTGATACATTGCTAAATAGCTATTTAGAAACTTTTGTTAGTGTACTGCAAGTACGTTTTGCTGGCGTGGCTTTTTGCGATCAATATCACCAGCCGTATATTGCTGGCAAGCGTAATGTGCCGGCATGGTTGGACTCGCAGACGCTTGGTTCTGGCGACATTGGTGATTATGCTCGATATGGTATTGCAGCAATCTTACCGCTATGCGTTGCTGATCAGAAAATTGGTTGCCTGGTAATTGGCGAGCGGCGTGATGGCTGCGAGATTCGCAGTAAGGAATTTGAGCTGTTTGATGTTTTGGCGCGTAATCTATCGGTGGCGCTTTTGAACATGTTTCGCCTAGAGGAGATTCGCCGCTTAGCTGGAAATTTAGAGAAGGAAGTCGATGAGGCGACCAGTCAGCTGCGCCAGTCCAACAAAAGATTGCAGGCCCTGGATGCCACTAAAGATGAGTTTGTCAGTATGGCCAGTCACCAGCTGCGGACGCCGCTGACTAGCGTAAAAGGCTACTTGAGTATGGTTCTCGAGGGCGACGCTGGCGAGATTACACCGCCGCAGCGGCAGCTGCTAGAAGAGGCTTTTCGCAGCAGCGAGCGGATGGTGCGATTGGTTAGTGATTTTTTGAACGTGAGCCGTTTGCAGACTGGTAAGTTTATTATCAATCGTACGGCGGTCAATTTGTCGCAGCTGGTTGCCGAAGAGGTTGCGAACGTAGATCAGGTAGCAAATACGCATAAGGTCAAGGTCACGTATCGCCAGCCAGCGCGCTTTCCACTACTGTATCTAGACGATACCAAGATTCGTCAAGTTATTATGAATTTCATTGATAACGCTATTTATTATTCACCAGACGCTAATACGGTAAAGGTCCGATTGTCAATTGAAGATGGCCAGGCAGTTTTGCGGGTAATTGATAAGGGAATGGGCGTATCGCCATCTGCCAAGAAAAAGCTCGGCACTAAGTTCTTTCGCGGCGACAACGCTCGGCGGCAGCGGCCGGACGGCACGGGGGTTGGCTTGTTCTTGGCGAAGAAAGTAGTCGAAGGGCATGGCGGTACGATGATTTTCGAGTCGGAGCTCGGCAAGGGTAGTACTTTTGGCTTTCGGCTACCGATTGCGGAGTTAAAGTCGCCGCCAGCTCTAGACGGCAGCAAAGCATAAATGGTATACTTTTATTTATGAAGAGGAAGACGGGATTTATTATAGGCGGCGGCCTGGCGGTTATAGCAGCTGTTGTCGCTGCGGCAGCACTGGGATATCTTTACGGCGGTGTAAAAACGCCAGAACAGCGCGCGCTGGTTTACTATAATGTGTGCGGAAATGATATCATTGATAAGTTTAATGGTAGTATATCTTCCCCTGATAATCTGAAGAAGATTGCTGGCGAAATAGAAAAAAAGAATCACTACGCTGATGACGCCACGTGTGTTGTTGCTTTGTATTTTTATCATACGACCGCAGATGCGAACGGTCATAGCCAGAAGACGGACGATTTATATAACAAAATAAAAAACCTGTCAGACAAAGGAATATACGCTAGCGGCAGGCTGAAGGTGCCGGTTAATGTTGAGCAGTTAAATTTGCTGCGCAGCAAGCAATCAGTTCCGGAGAATAAACAATAATGCACAAGGGGCTGCTGCGTGGCTTGAAGTGGTGGCTTAGCTGTTTTGTTATTGTAGCGGCCGCAGGTGTTGTTTGTTTGCTGAGAAGCGATACGTCGTATGCAGTTTATGGTTGGAATTCTGGACGTAACGATATGGAGTGGCAGGCTTGGAATGGTGATCCGTGCGGCGATTACATTAATCACCCGTGTGCTGTCTGGTGGGCGTCTTATCATAATACGAACTATTTCAGTATGGTGGGGTCTTCGCCGACCAACCCGATCGAGATGGACTGGAATGCAACAACACTATACTTCACCATACGAGGCTCGTGGAATACCCAACGATTTCGTAATCCAATTAGAATTTACTCTCTTTTCACTTTCAACGGGCAGGGCAGGTCTGTTTGGGTAACTAATCCAGCAGGTCATATAGACGGCAACGGCAATTATTTCTTTAATAGGGGCTATTATGGCGGCGGCGGTCCTGAATATCAGTGGATAAACGGTGAAAGCGAATGGGATCAGTTAAATCTAGGAGCTGACGTTAACGGTGTCGCTCAACCTGGCGGCCCGTCAGAGCTGGTTACGTTTGGTGCAAAAAGCTGTTTGGCGGTCATGAGAGGTAATAAAGTATACACTTATAGCGGTTCTCATGTTAACTGCGGTACCGATAATATCTCGCTGTGGGTACGCCGTAAGCCGCGACCTAGCGGCTGGAAAGTCCAAGGTGAAAGCTATATCTATAATCGTTCCGACAACAAGACTTATGCGAATTATAATAATTCTAACGCTTTTGGTACTTCTCGCCCGTACGCTGAACGCCATCTAGAAGGTAAGCCTGATGTTTTTCCTGGAAAACAAGCCGAATTTATAGCGACTCTTCGGAATACTCCATATTCAAATTATCAGCATACAACATCTAGTGTACAAGTGGTTATAGAATCAGCGTATTTTAATAATCTGCACGATGTTGCTAGCTGTGCCGGTAAGGATTGGCGCCATTGCGGTGGTAGCAATAATGGACATAGAGTTCTCATTGCACGCGGAGCGGTCAGTAATATTTATAATAATAAATGCCGGTCAGCGCTTAATAACTTAGTGCAAAGTCCTAATAATACAAATACTTGGAGTGGTCGAGACGGCGACGATTGTATGAAGATTCGCGTGCCTAACGACGGTAGTCGAGCGGGGTCTTATATATGTACGCAGATATGGTGGACGTGGCCTGATTCGGTGGTGCGTCGAGATTGGGCTTCAAGTGAGCCCGCTTGCGCGAGGGTGGCATCTGACTTTAATTTGGTACCAGGAGTTGGTTCGGCGGGCGGGTCGACGGCTATTGGCGTACTAGAACAAGGTAATGCGACAACGCTAGATAGCACCATATACAATACGGGCGGGCGTCGCGAAGTTGGCGGTAGTAGTGATGCTGATGTCTTTACGTTTGCCTTCACTGGATCGGCTGCGGAAATGTCGGATGGTCAACTGGGCAGTATACTAAATGGCATATTCAATAAGAATAACGGAGACAGGCATTATGCCGATACGACCTATGGTGCAGGCGTGAACACATGCTCTTGGCTCAACTCTCAGCCTCAGTTGTCTGGTAAAATTAGCGATTGTACGCCAACAAATAACAAGCAGAGTGCTTTTGACAGGACTGAAGTTATTGATACGTCGGCGCTTGATACGGCACGATACAAGATTGGTGATGTAATTTGCCGGGTAGCTACTGTTAATAAGTATAACTGGGATACAACGGGAGATTCTTCAAAACGCCGCGTATCGTATCCGCGTTGCTACCGTATTTCCAAGAGGCCAATGGTACAAATCTGGGGTGGCGATGTGCGTGTCGGGTCGAGCAATATCGCGAATGCTTTAGTCACCCAACAGTATAAGTCGGGTATCTATACTGGCGGCGCGCGTACGCTGACTATGAGTGGCAATGCTCATTCGATCGGCAGCTGGGGTGAGTATGGCATGTTTGCGCCAGAAATTTCCTCGTATAGCCGGTCAAATGTTGTGTCGGCATCAGGAGGTGCTCTTTCTGGCATGGGTACGACATCGCGGTTGGGCATAGCGGCAGATAGCGAGTTAAATGGTCTAACATTTGCCAATAATAAGGCTAGATATGGGCAATGGGGAACTATCGGCGCGCAAAATACTGTCAAATCTAGTTATTTTGGCGCTCAGCGTCCGTTGGCGGGCGAGAATATCTCGCTTAACGGATTAGATGGCTCGTACAAATTGTCATCGTCGCGAGCAATCGTGAATTTGTCGGGCGGCACTGTTGGAATGGGTAGGTCGGTTATCATTGATGCCGGTGACAAGACAGTGGTCGTAGACGGCGACATACGTTATGATGCCGGTAACTTCTCTAGCGCTAGTCAATTGCCGCAGGCTGTGATCTATGCACGCAATATTATTGTTAAGGATAGCGTGACTAATATTGATGCTTGGCTAATTGCTTCGGGTACTAATGCCGGCGTGGGCGGTGTAATCTCTACCTGCGAAGTTGACGAGAGTGGTGTTCGATCATCATTGATCCGATCTGATTATACTAGCGGATTGAAATCGACGGTTTGCGACAAGCCATTACAGATTAATGGGGTAGTGTCGGCACGTGTTTTGCAGCTGCGCCGTACTCACGGAGCTGACGGTTCGGCTGGCAATGAGAATGGCTATACCACGCCAGCGGAGATTATCAACGCGCGGATGGATACGTACTTGTGGGCCTATAATAAAGCTAACGCAAACAGTTCTATTTCAACCGACACCACAACCGAGCTGCCACCGCGGTATTAGCAGTTGTTTATTGCGCAAATAAGGCCAATCTGTTAAGATATCTGTAAGTGCGGCCTTATCGTCTAACGGTTAGGACACCAGGTTTTCATCCTGGCAATCCGGGTTCGATTCCCGGTAAGGTCACCATTATGGAATCAAGAGGCTCTTTGGAGTCTTTTTTGTTTGTCCTTCAATCTGTAAAACATAGTCAAACTGTACGCTCCAAAGTTGAGATTCATTATGACGTAGATATATAATTTAGTTTTTGTCATTACAAACCGAGACCTCTATGGCCTTATTATCAATAATGTTTGGTATAATGATAGGGTCTGGATTAAACAGTTAGATAAAAGCAGGTCTCTCGGAGATTCAGTTGAGCTGTAAAAGCGACAACTGTACGAAAGACTTAAGGAGCTCAACTCTTTCTGTTTGGTCCAGACAACCTAGTACGGTTGTCGTTTTTTATTATTTAACAGAAAGGAAGTAAAATGAATAAAAAGCTTGGACCCGGATCATTGCTTATCTTGAGCCTAGTGCTACTATATACAAGTGGCGCGGTCGAAGGAGCTCTAGGAGTAGGACTTGGCGTAGGTGGTCTAGTATGTCTAGTACTGGGAATTGCAGGTGGAGCAAAGAAGCTTTTCAAGGGTGGTGATAGTATAGAAAAACGAACTAGGTCCACAGCCCGTGCAATACTATCAAGCTTTCTATTGGTGCGATCAGAGTGTAATTACCCTATCGAGTCACCTTCAGATAAAATTCGAATATATACTCACATATTGAAAATACGAGGATATAATGATGATGCAGTCAAAGGACTCATACACGAAGCTAAAAAGATTAGCGAAGTAAGGGACTCCGTAAAAGGTATTAGCTTAAATACATTGGTGCATGTGTTGGTGTCTCATGAATACACAAAGGACACACATAAAGAGCTGACGGAATCACAGTTAGAGAGAGTCAATAAAATACTAAGTCAAATATATAGGGCGTAATATGGACGCGGCAAGTGTAAACTGGTTAACAGTTCTGGCTTTTGCGATCATTGGCGGTGGGTTTATCGGGCTTGTGATGGGCCATAAGATTAAAGACGGTCCAGTAAAAGTCCTTACTACTCCTATGATATTTCAGACTGGTGCAACTAATACTGTTCTGATAGTTATCGGACTAAGTCTTATTGCTTTATGTTTTACAGTAAGCATATGGCACGGTGTGGCAGCTATAGCTTTAGGCTTTATAACCGAGTCCTTCATTGGCGCTAAGGTGATGTATGATGAAAAAGGCGGTATCGGTAAGGCTATTAAAACAACCATAATCCTTCTGCTCGTGGTGTGTCTACCTTTTGGAGGCTACCAATACCACCAATATAACCGCTCACCAAACGAGAAAGACAAGTTGACCTTTATATATGAGTGCGATGAGTATTATACAAACGAGGCATTTAAGAGTGAGCGTTCACGAGATACAGCAAAAGCTATATGTAATTGTTTATGGCCGGATTTAGTCGGTAAATATGGAACTATGGGAAAAATTAATGATGTAGCTAGATGGAGTGGTAGCGTAACTCATGGAGATAAAGAATTCAACCACATGAGCAAAGTGTGCTTGGATGATTACCGCAACAGGAATTAACATAAATAAAAATAGATAGCCAAAACTACTAGAATTCGACGATTCTAACTCTGTTAAATTACTATAATCGGCAATATACACTTATTTGTATGCATATACTAGACCATTCATATCTTTCCATAACACGAGTTTTGTATAAATTATCACTAATTTCCGTAGCTAGCTAATAGCTATGGCTGTTAGGCCGGTAACCCCTCCCGCACCCCACTCGTAACATATCTCATAAGGCTACCCCTTTAGTTTTATAAAGCTAGTATATTAATCCTATAGAACGCAAGAAGTGTATAGTACTCATCATAAAATGCTGCTAGTGGAGAATACGTTGATTAGTTCCAGTACCGTAACGGATGTATTATGCCAGAGATAAACCCCCTCATAAGGTGATGTAGCCGCCTGAGCTCCATGAGGATATCGTTCCAATTCGATTCAACGACATTCACATATAATATAACTTGCACTTGTCAAGTACGTTCTAGTCTAGGCGTACTATTTTTGTGGAATATATTAGAGTATAATAGCTATCTATGAGTAATACATTTAAAAGGACTAAGATACTGGCGACTCTGGGGCCAGCCACAAATTCACCAGAGAAAATCAAACAATTAATTGAAGCTGGCGCAAATGGCTTTCGTTTGAACTTTAGCCATGGATCGTACGAAGAACGGCTAGATCAGATTAAATGGATTCGTGATGCTAGCGCCGAAGTTGGCCGAACGGTAGCAATCTTGCAGGATTTACAAGGACCAAAAATTCGTCTCGGCGTTCTAAAGAACAACCACTTAGATGTTAAAGCTGGCGACGAGATCGTTCTCGATCATGCAATTCAAGAACACGATGGCAGTACGAATTTGCCGATTCAATACAATTTAGCTAACAAAGTCAAGGTTGGCGAGCCAGTTTACTTGTTCGACGGCAAGATTCGCGGCGAGATGATTGAGCGGGTTAGCGATACAGCAATCAAGATTCGTATTCTGAACGATGGATTTTTGATGAGCCGTAAAGGCTTGAATCTGCCAGACACCGACTTTGGCGGCGATATTTTAACGCCAAAAGATTTGGCTGACGTAGAGTTTGGCGCCGACAAAGATATTGATTTTGTAGCCCTCAGTTTTATTCAGAGTGCGGATGATATTAATAACTTGCGGCAGATTATGCTAAGCCACGGTTCGACAGCGCAGATTATTGCGAAAGTTGAGACCAAAGCAGCTATCGAGATGGAATCGCTCAAAGAAATAGTTAAGGCTGCTGACGGCGTGATGATTGCGCGCGGCGACTTAGCGGTCGAGACTAGCCCCGAGATTGTACCGATTGTCGAACGCGAAGCAATTCGCTTGTGCCGCAAATACGGTAAACTATCAATAGTGGCAACGCAAATGTTAGCCAGTATGGTCGATAATCCAGAGCCTACTCGCGCCGAAGTTAGCGATGTAGCAACAGCAGTAATCCTTGGTACTGATGTGGTGATGCTCTCTGATGAGACAGCTAACGGTAGTTATCCTGTCGAGGCAGTCAAAATGATGGCCAAGACGGTGCGCTACACGCAGTCGCGCTGGCCGATGAATGACATGCCGATTGAATATGGCGAGAAGAACCGTCGCCGTAATGCGATTGCTAATGCTGCGGTAGTAGTAGCTAACCAAGTAGACGCCGATGTGATTATCGCCGAAACTAAATCTGGCGCAACAGCTGCGCGGATTGCTGCCTGTCGTCCAGAGCTGCCAATCGCTGCGGTGACGCCGAATAAGCGTGTGGCTCAACAGTTAGCTTTGTCATACGCTACCCGTTCATATGTGCGTAAAGAGGGCGAGCATGTTGGTACAAAATTAGCCAAAGAATTGCTTGATTGGGGTACTTTCGGGCGCGATGACAAATTGACCGCGGTTGTTGTCAGCGGCCGTCAGTCGGGTGTAGCTGGCGGTACCGACACATTGCGTGTGCGTGTTGTTGAGTAAAATACAACAAAAATTTAAGAGACACCTCGCTTGTGGCGAGGTGTTTTCACGCAAAAAACTAGACGAGCGTTAATAACTGTAGTAAACTAGACGCAAGGGTAAACATAAGCAAGTATAAAACGTGGGCAAGAAACTTATTATTGCAAACTGGAAAATGAACCTCACTGTCAATGAGGCGAGTTTGTATGTTCATAAACTCGACAAACTGGTTGGCAAGCTCAAAAATACTGAGGTAGTGTTGGCACCGACCATGTTAGCGCTCCAGCCGCTTAATATGCAGGTGCAACATCATCACTTTAACCTGGCAGTGCAGAACTTTTATTGGCGTGACAGCGGTGCTTACACTGGTGAAGTATCAGCGTCGCAGCTGCGCGGTATCGTACAATATGGCATAATTGGCCACAGCGAGCGCCGGCATATCTTTGCTGAGCGCAGTAAAGATATTCGCAGCAAAGTGCAAGCGGCAGTGCGTAATAATATTACGCCTGTATTGTGTATTGGCGAGACAGCCCAAGAACGAGCCAACAAGGAAACGTCTGATGTAATTCGCGATCAGTTGGTGGGAGGACTAGCTAATATCACGAGCGTTGAGGTTGGCCAGATTGTTATAGCTTATGAGCCAGTGTGGTCAATCGGTACTGGTAAATTCGCTTCACCGCGCGATGTTGAACGCGCCATTAAATATATTCGTCGGCAAATTGAGCATCTTTTCGGTAAAGTTGCCGCCGAGAATGTCCGCGTGCTTTATGGTGGTAGTGTTAACCTTGATAACGCTATGTCGTATTTGCAAACAGCTGGTGTAAATGGTTTGCTTATCGGTGAATCAAGTTTGGATGTCTATGCTTTTGCTGGTATTATCAAAAAATGTGAAGATATGCCATCCTTACCAGTAGAGAGAGGTAAATAGCTATGACAGAATTCGACTTCGACGAGCTAGATCGTTCAATTACCGAGGCTATGTCCAAGAGCGGATTATTAAAAGAGGACGACCAACATGCTGAGACACCAACGCCACCGGCTGTCTCTACGCCTTCAAATCCTTCCTCTAATGCTGCGCCAGTTTCAGTTGAGCCTAATAAATTAGCTCCTGGTCCTGGTCCAGTTGCGAATATGACGGCTTCACCCTCGCCGGCCGCAACGGTTGGCGTCGCTAAGCAGCCAAGTTCATCTGTATCAACAGCTAGTGTACCAGTTTTGACTACAGCTCCAGCACAGCCAGCTGTTGGGGTGTCTACCGCTCAGATTCAGACTTTGCCAACAAATGGTGCTTCAGCTTCGACTGGTGTGTCGGTCGCCTCTCAGACTTCTACTGTTGTTCAAAATTCGGCTCTAAATAGTTCAGTACCGTCGCCAGCTCCCCAGCCGTTGCCGCAAGCCGCAACACCGCCGCAGGTAGCGGCAATTGGCGGAGCTGTGCCAGTCCGATCGGGATTACCAAAAAAAATGAAGACTAAGAGTCGCGGCCGTTTCATGGACATAGTTAGTTCGCAGCCAGGCGTCAACAAACACTCCGCCAGCAAAGTTAAGTATTCTACGATGCCAGCACAGTCGTTAAGTAATGTGTCATATAATATTTCTGGCGGCTCGTCTCAACAATTAGGACCAACTGCCCAGCGAAGCACTCAGCGTCTTGTCACTAGTTCTACTCAGGAAAATATAGCAGCAAATACAAATAACGTTTCTAGCGAACTGCAATCGTCTGAATCGCGAGTTTTTCACGGTAGCAGCGCATTGTCTCAAGCTTCACAGTCTAATCCTGGTTTTGAAGACAAAAATGATTATGATGAAGCAGACGACAGCAAAAACGAAAAAAGATCGTATTCTATCGGCGGTACACACGGTAGGGATATTGCACCGTCTGCCGAGCTTATTGAGTCGCTACAGAAAGACGCGCAAGATGCTAGCAACGAGATTGGCTTTTCGCAAGCAGAATCGCGAGCTAACGACATTCAATCAATTGAGGACGCTTCAGCCGAAAACGATGAAGATGACGCTAGAACACAAGACGCGCCAGCTCCTAAAAAACATCGGTTTATGCCGATTGGCGGTAAGCCAAAGCCTGTTGAAAAAACTCTTAACCCTCCTACTGCCGAAGCCTCTGTTGCTAATGTAGAAGATACGAGCGAGCAACCCGAGCAACTAGCTGAACCTCTGACAAATCAGACGGTAGATTCGCCTGTACAGTCCGTTACTACAGAACCAGATCCGCCCCGCGAGCAAACCATCGACGAAATTGAATCAGGCGCTATTTATGATACTTCTGAATATTATACTGAATTCAAGGATGATAAGAAACATAAGCAGTCGCGTCATTCGGGCTTGAAATGGTTTTTGGTGATCATAGTATTCTTGGCTTTGGGTGCGCTGGCGGGCGCCGGCTATTTCTTCTTGACTCGCTATTAACGCGATATAATGAATAGTGATGGATATATTTGATGGTCTTAATGACGCGCAGAAAGCAGCTGTCGCTTATACGGATGGTCCGTTGTTGGTTTTGGCGGGCGCTGGCAGTGGCAAAACCAAGACTTTAACTCACCGGATAGCTTATCTATTGACACACGAAAGAGTCTGGCCGAACGAAATTCTGGCGGTGACATTTACTAATAAAGCAGCTCGCGAGATGCGCGAGCGCTTGTCGGCTTTGATTAGTCAGCCTAATACGCGGCAATTCATGCCGTGGATGGGTACATTTCACGGGATTTGCGTGCGAATTTTGCGGCGCGATGGGCCGGCGATTGGCGTGCCGTCGAATTTTATTATTTATGATGAAGCCGACCGTCAAGGATTGATCAAGCAAGCGATGAAACAGCTGTCAATTGCTCCTGATAAACTCAAACCACGTTCTGTTAGCGCGGCAATTTCTAACGCTAAAAATGATTTACTCACGCCAGATGATTACGCGGCAGCTGCGCAATATCCGAATCAGCAGCACATCGCTAAGATTTATGATAGATACGAGCAACTACGCAGCGAGGCTGGCGCGCTAGATTTCGATGACTTGTTAATCGAGACGGTGCGGTTGCTGCGCGATGCCAGTGAAATTCGCCAAAAATATCGTCAGTATTTCAAGCATATTCTCATTGACGAGTACCAAGACACTAACGCTGCGCAGTATGCTATCGTTAAGTACTTAGTCAACGATGCGCGTAATATTTGCGTGGTCGGCGACGATTGGCAGTCGATTTACAGCTGGCGCGGGGCGGATTTCAAGAATATTCTTAATTTTGAACGAGACTTTCCTGGCGCAAAGGTGATCAAACTAGAGCAAAATTATCGTTCAACAGGCGCTATCCTAGAGGCGGCGCAAAAGGTTATTGCCAAGAATGTCGAACGGACTGACAAAAAACTCTGGACGGCGGCTGGCAACGGTGCGCCAGTGCAAGTTCAGGCGGTACGCGATGAGTCCGAGGAGGCTTACGTGGTGGCAAGCCGTATTGCGGCTCAAACCTCGATCGGTGCTCGCCGCTACGGTGATTTTGCAATATTGTACCGCACGAATGCGCAGAGCTTTGCTTTTGAACGTGCCTTCATGCAGCAAAGAATTCCATATCAATTGGTTGGCGGCGTGCGTTTTTATGATCGTAAGGAAATCAAGGATATTATCGCCTATTTGCGTTTATTATATCAACCGAACGACCGGATGAGCTTTAGTCGAATTGCGAATGTGCCAGCGCGCGGTATCGGCGCGACTAGTCTAGAGAAATTCTTACGATGGCAAAACGATAACAATATGGATATTATCGCTTCGCTGGTGAATGTCGAGCAAACTAGCGTTTTGACGCCGCGCGCCAAAAAATCATTATTGCGTCTGGGCGAGATTCTACGCGAATTGCAGGCGCTTGTTCTTTCTGATACTAGCCCAAGCGATATTATTGAAAAGCTAATTGAAAAGATTGCTTATCGAGATTATGTCATGGATGGAACGCCGCAGGCTGAAGAGCGTGATGATAATTTGAGCGTGCTCATAGCGGACGCTAAATCTTTCGCGACATTGCCAGACTTTCTCGAAGAGGCAGCGCTAATGAGCAGTGTCGATCAGCAAAGTGATGGTGAAAAGGTTACATTAATGACCTTGCATGCCGCTAAGGGGCTGGAATTTCCGGTGGTTTTCATGGTCGGTATGGAGGATGGTTTGTTTCCGAGTGAGCGAGCGCTTGAAGAGGGTCCGCGCAATCTCGAGGAGGAGCGGCGCTTGTGCTACGTCGGTATGACGCGGGCGCGCGAAGAGTTATATCTGTTGTACGCGCAAAGCCGTGCGCAATTCGGCTTGCGATCGTACAATCAACCGTCGCGTTTTCTCGACGATATGGGTATGGGATTGTTCGCGGTTGAACCTAACACTATTGATTCGAGTCCAGTTTATAATGATTTTGACGAGCCAGTGATGAACTATGACATTGGCGATCGAGTGCGCTCGCTGCAATTTGGCGATGGCGAGATCATTGACATTGACGGCTTAGCAGTTAGCGTGAAGTTCGATAACGGTGCTGTCAAAAAGCTCAACGTTGAATACGCCCGCCTCGAGAAGCTGTAGTAAAATAATCAATCTTTTGCTATAATTATAGCTGCACGCTAGTTTGCGCGCCTACGTATGAAAAGTATTGCGAGAATGAAATTACGTTGGCTGATTACCGGCTCTATGCTGTTAGCTTTGGCTGGATTATCTGTTTATACGGCAATTATGCCAAAAGCGCGGGCTGACGAGCATAGCCTAGCGGTTGGCGAGCATATCATTACCGTTCACGATGACGGTCAAAGTAAAGGATTTATTACCAAAAAACAGACCTTACGCGAAGCTCTCGCTGAGGCAGCTATCAAACTAGATCGTAACGATCGGACCGAGCCAAATATTGATGAGCGCTTGGTAGCAAATTCATATAACGTTAATATTTATCGAGCCCGAACGGTGGTTGTCAAGGATGGCTCTCAGCTCACTAAAATTATTACATCGTACCGTACTGGAAAGCAGATAGTTAAACAAGCTGGCATTGCTGTACGCGATGAAGATATTCTAACCTTGTCGCAGTCTAATAGTCCAATGCGCGATAGCGCAGCAGAAGTGTTGTCTATTAAACGAGCAGTGCCGTTTAACTTTGATTTTTATGGTAAAAAGGCCACTTCTTACACGCAAGCTCAAACCATCGGCGAAATGCTAGCCGAGAAGCATATCAAAATGTCTGCTAATGATATTATTATCCCGAATAAAGATACAAAAATAGCTAGAGGCATGAATGTTCGCTTGTATCGTAACGGCACGCAGACAGTTACCGTTGACGAAGATATACAGTTTGAGACTGAACAGATCAAGGACATTAATCGCGATAAAGGATACAAAGAAATTCAAACCAAAGGTGTTAACGGCAAGCGTACAGTTACGTATGAGATTAACGTCCAAAACGGCGTTGAAGTATCACGCCGCGAGATCAATAGCAACATTATTCAGCAGCCAGTTAAGCAGGTAGAAGTTGTTGGTACTAAAGTTAGTCTGCCAGCGGGCTCGCATGAAGATTGGATGGCGGCGGCTGGTCTTTCGCCAAGCGACTATGGTTACGCTAACTTTATTTTCACTAAGGAGTCTGGTTGGCGAACAACAGCGACTAACGGCACATATTACGGCTTGGGGCAGACTAGCTTGTCGAAATTATCGAGTGCTTGCCCGAACTGGCAGACTGATCCAGTTTGTCAAATTAAAGTATTTAATGGTTACGCCGTAGGGCGCTACGGCAGCTGGGCAGGTGCCTATAACGCATGGCAGGCAAAGGGCTGGTGGTAGGATGCTCTACTTGACATTTAGTATATAATTTGTTATAATATAAGAGATACAGTGGGTGATTTTGAATAAAATGAGCTTAAATCGATATTATCAACGTATTTGCTGTTGTGTTTTTGGTGCGGTCTTGGCAATCTCTAGTACTGGTATGTTATCGTTTTTTGCGAATACTGCGGCGGCAGATAGTCCAGCTGCGGTTAAAGCACAACCATCTAGTCATATAATCACCATTTACGACGGTGGCCGGGAGCAATCGATAATCACTAAGGCATCGACAGTGCAGAAAGCGCTAGAAGAATTCGGCGCAAGATTGGATAAACAGCATGATATTGTCGAACCGGGTCTGGATACACCGATTACCAACAATGGCTTCAAAATAAATATTTATCGGGCGCGGACGATAACGATCGTCGAAGGTGCTCGCCGCATGCGAGTCAATACGGCAGCGCAGACGCCAACACAGATTGCGCAAGCTGCGGGTATTGTTTTGTATCGCGAGGATAAAGTTCGATTTACGCCGCCAGAGGATGTCGCTTTGGATGGGTCGAGCTTGCTGATGAAGATTACGCGAGCAACTCGGCGTACCGTGACTGCCGAGGAAGAAATTGATTTCCCGGTTGAGCAAACACGCGACGACAGCCAGCCTCTTGGTTATCGCCAGGTAAAGCAGGCGGGAGCTAAAGGGTTGCGCAAATTGACTTATAAAGTTGAAGCGCGCGATGGTGCTGAAGTTAGTCGTCAGCAAATTTCTAGCGAAATTATCAAGCAGCCCAAAAAGCAAATTGAAGTGATCGGCACTAAGCCGAAAAATCCACTAACCAAAGGCAAGGGCGCGCAGATATTTACCGATTCCAAAGGCGTGGCGCACCGCGAAACCTATTATGATTTACCGATGAATATTGTTGCTAACGCCTGCGGCGGCGGTGGCTACACGGTGCGGGCAGATGGCGCCAAGGTGGACAAGGACGGCTATATTTTAGTAGCGGCAAATTATGGTAATTATCCGCGCTGCTCGGTGGTAGAAACCAGCATGGGTCCTGGTAAAGTGTACGATACTGGCGGTTTTGCGGCCCGGCATCCGCATGGGTTTGATTTGGCGACTGATTGGACTAACGGAGATGGTCGCTAGATGGCGTCAGCGCTTGGGCCGAAAAAAGAGTTAGGCCAGCATTGGCTGCGCGACCCAGAAATCTTGGCGGAGATTGCCGAGGCGGCGGAGCTGAGCAACGATGATGTGATTTTGGAGATTGGGCCGGGACTTGGTACCTTGACCAGCCGGTTGTTAGCGCGAGCCGGGCGCGTGGTGGCGGTAGAATTTGACAGGGATTTGGCGCGCAAATTGCCGGGGCAGTTTCCTGGCAAAAACCTGGACGTGATCAATGAAGATATTTTGCAATTTGATTTGAATCAGCTGCCAACTGGCTACAAGGTAGTCGCCAACGTGCCGTACTATATCACTAGCAAAATTGTTGAGAAGCTGATGACGGCGGAGAATAAACCAAGTTTGGCGGCGCTGCTGGTACAAAAAGAAGTTGCTGAGCGTATCGCGGCCGAGCCTGGTGAAATGAGCATTTTAGCGGTTAGCGCGCAGCTATTTGCCCAGGCAGAACTAGACATTGAAGTGCCGCGACAGTTTTTCACGCCGCCGCCAAAAGTTGATTCGCAGGTGGTCGTGCTGAGGACCCGCGATGAACCACTCGTTGCTAATGAGGACCAAAAAGATTTCTTCCGCATCGTTAAGGCTGGTTTTTCGGCTAAGCGTAAAAAACTGCGTTCTAGCTTGAGCGGCGGACTGGGCGTCAGTAAAGCTAGCGCTGAACAGTTGCTAAAAAAGGCTGATATTTCACCCGATGTCCGTGCTGAAGATTTGGCGATTGACGATTGGCAGCGGTTGCTCAAAGAATGGCGGGCGCGATGATTGCGGCAGATCAGCCCGTCTGCTTTCCGTCTGATCTGCTCATTGCGGTTTCGTCGAAAGACGACGGTACCATGCTCAATCGTATTCGCGGTCGTCACGTAGCTGAGGTATTGGAGAATCGGCATCGGTTTTGTGATCAAATTGGCGTTAAGTATGACGACGTTGTTTATCACGTGATTTCATACAACCAAGCACAAACTTTTGATAATATTGCCGAAGTCACTGAAGCTGACACGGTTAAACACAACAACGAGGGGATTTTTGCTGACGCGCTATATAACGAAATGGCTGGCGTAGGCTTGTTCTTGCCAGTGGCGGACTGTATCGCCACGGTTATATACGATTCAAAACGCCGCGCCCTCATGCTGGCGCATCTGGGTCGGCATTCGACGGTTGCGCAGTTGATGCCTCAGGCCGTTCAGTATTTTGTCGAGCGCGGTAGCCAGGCAAAAGATTTACAAATTTGGATGTCGCCGAGCATCACCCAGAAAAATTATCGTATGGATTATTTTAATCATACAAATGATACGAATTGGCACAATTTCTGCCGTCAAACGGCTGACGGAATTTATCTGGATATGCAAGGATTTAATCGTTCGTTGGCCGTCCAGGCAGGCGTTCCGGCTGATAATATTGTCATCTCGCCAATTGATACGGCGGATGATCCAAATTATTTCTCACATTCAGCTGGTGATACAGGGGGAAGAGTTGCAGTGCTAGCAGAGATAAAATCTACTAAATAAAGCTCCAAGACGTCATGGCAATGTTGTGTGTTATCTTGATTAGCATTAACATATTGCTAAAAAAATAAAGTATAAGTATAATGGTACCAAATGAATAGATGTTGGAAAACAAAAAGGCTGGAATTTGGATTGGCTATCAAGGCGTTAGCTGTGACAATAGGTGTGCTAGCAGCGTTTTCTGGTCCGATATTTTATCCGCCAAAAGCTGCCGCCGACGCTATCAATGACACAGATTTTGTGTTTACCGTGGACACGCGCAAATCTGGGTCGCCAGATACCCAGTTCGTCATTCCGATAAGAGGAGGCGGATATAATTATACTATCGATTGTAATAATGATGGCACGGTCGAAGCAACCGCTCAGACCGGATCTTATACTTGTAGTTACGCTACACCTGGTGTGTATACGATTCGTATCGGAGGTGTGTTTCCAGAGTTTTATCTCAATAACGGCGGCGATAAACTGAAGATGATTTCTATTGATCAGTGGGGGAAGAATAAATGGAAATCGTTGGTGGCTTCATTTTACGGTGCTGCAAATATGGACGTAAAGGCGATTGACACTCCCGATTTGTCGCAGACTGACTCGATATACTCTGTCTTTAGAGGCAGCACTTCTCTCAAGGGTGAGAATGCTAATTGGAATTGGAACACCTCGACCATTACTAATATGGGTAGTGCGTTTAGCGATACTGAAAATTTCAATCAAAACATCGGATCGTGGGATGTCTCTAACGTTGTTTTTGCTGGCGGTTTATTTAATAACGCGACAGCATTTAATAATGGCGGTAGCGATTCAATTAAAAATTGGAACACTGGCAAGATGACTGCAATGAATGCAATGTTTCAAAACGCAGTTAAGTTTAATCAGCCGATAGGGTCGTGGGATGTTTCGAAAGCCGAGTTGATGAGTGAAATGTTTAACGGTGCTCGCGCTTTTAATCAATCTTTGGCAAATTGGCGGCTAGATTCGCTCGTTTCGACAACTGGTTTACCAAATAGTCCTTGGTCTGGCGCCCCTAGGATGTTGGATAATAGTGGTTTATCTATGAAAAATTATGATGATACTTTAATTTCGTGGAATGCTCGGTCGACTAATTCTCCGCTTATACTAGGAGCCGCTGGGTTAAAGTATTGTGCTGCTGATACGTCTAGGGCAAACCTAATCAAAGCAACTGCTAATGGCGGACATGGTTGGACTATCAATGGTGACGCAAAAGAATGTCCGAAGCATACGGTGGTTTTTGATATGCAGGGCGGAACGGCAATTGCTAACCAAGAAGTTGCTTTTACTGATAAAATTACCGCGCCAGCTGTGCCAAATCGGCAGGGTTACATCTTTGCTGGGTGGTATACAGATACTGCTTTTACGACTGCTTGGGACTTTGCGAACGATACGATGCCAGACAATGACTTGACCTTGTATGCAAAGTGGACGAAGAACCCTGCGTCTGCCTCTACGCTGTCTCCGGAGTTGCCAAAATCGCCTGGTGCCAGACTGGCTGAAACGGGCTCAAATACAGTGCTGTTTGTCTTGGCGGCGTCTATCTTTGTAGCTTCTGGTATTGTTTTGTTCAAAAAGTAAGCGAAACGTCCGTAATATGGGTAGGGAAAGTGAAAAGATGGCTTCTCTACTATTTCCAGAAAACTAGTGTCGAATCAGGAAATATCAAAGACGAAAATTAGTTCAAGATGTAGGTTCGGTTGTTGCTGATCAGGTTTGTATTGCGGGGTGATAATGTGCTAGTAAACTTCTGTCGCCTCTGATATACTTAGAAGCAATGGGAAAGAATCTTTATATCACAACGGCGATTCCATATGTCAATGGTAAGCCGCATATCGGTAATGCGCTAGACTATTTGCTTGCAGATATCTGGTCGCGCTACCAGCAGCAGAAAGGTAAAAAAGTGCGCTTCCAGGTTGGCACTGATGAGCATGGTAATAAAATCGCCGCTAAGGCTGCCGAACAAAACCTGACGCCGCAAGCATATGTCGATCAAACTCATCAAAATTTCAAGATACTGATGGATGCTGAACACGCCGAATATACTGATTTTGTCCGTACGTCTGATTCACATCATATGGGGGCGGTGCGCTATATTTGGAAACAGTTGGACCAAGCGGGGCTGATTTATAAAAGTACTTACAACGGCTGGTACTGTATGGGTCATGAAGCTTTCTTTACTGATAAAGAAGTTCAAGAAACTGGCGGGGTTTGCCCTGACCACCAAACGCCTTATCAACAAGTTAGCGAAGAGAATTATTATTTGAAAGCGAGCGCTTATACCGATAAAGTCCGCCAAGCAATCGAGTCGGGCCGAATGAAAATTGTACCAGAGTTTCGTAAGAAAGAATTTCTGGAATTAATGAAAGACGGTTTGCACGACGTATCAATTAGCCGGCCGCGCAAGAGCCTGACCTGGGGAGTACCGGTACCAGGAGACGACAGCCAGGTGATGTACGTCTGGTTGGATGCCTTAGCTAATTACATCACGGTGCTAGGTTACCCGGATCAGCCGGAGTGGAAAGATTTTTGGCCAGCTGACGTGCAAGTGATTGGCAAGGATATTCTGCGTTTTCATGCCGGTATTTGGCCAGTAATGCTATTAGGGGTTGGTCTACCGCTGCCGAAGACGCTGTTAGTACACGGTTTCGTTAATGTGGGCGGTGCTAAGATGAGCAAAACTGTTGGTAATGTTGTCGATCCGATGGAGATTATCAAGGATTACGGCGTTGACGCTTTTCGCTATTACTTTTCGCGGCATATTCCAACCAAGGATGACGGCGACTTCACCTGGGAGAAGTTTGAGAAGGCTTACAACGGAGAGTTGGGCAATGATCTCGGTAATTTAGTGCAGCGGGTTATTGCTATGATTCAGCGTTATCAGTCGGGTGTAATTGGCGAGATTCCTCGCCCAGGACACGATATGGGGCCATACCGCCAGGCAATGGAAGCGCTTGATTTTGATCGAGCAATAGATGAAGCATGGCAACAGGTGCGAGCACTTAATCAATATATTGATGACGTTAAACCGTGGGAAGTTGCCAAGAAGCGCCAAAAGGACGCTGATGCCGCCGAGCATTTATCGGAAATCTTATCTTATGCTGTTGGTGCGCTTGAGGAAATTGCTGATTTGCTAATTCCGTTTATGCCAGTGACCGCTAGCACTATTCACAAGATGTTTTCGGCAGGAGTTGTGCCCGAGAAAGCAGCGCCACTTTTCCCAAAAATCTATATTCATACGCCCGATCCGCAAACGGCATCTAGTAAAAAGAAATAAGCCAAATGAATTCGTTACTTCGCTTAGTTGATACGCATTGTCATATTCATGATAGCGAGTTCTATAATGCTTCGGCGCGCGAGAAAGCTTACCAGGAATCAGTGAAGAATGGCGTAGCGATGATTTGTGTTGGTACGGATTTGCGCAGCTCGCGTCAGGCTCTAGAGTTTGCTAGGATGCATGATTTTACTTGGCCGGTTGTCGGCATTCACCCGCACGACGCAGCGACAAATAACGTCGAGGAATTGCGCCAATTGGTAGCAGGCAATCGCGATGAAATCGTCGGCATTGGTGAAATTGGTTTGGATTATTTTTATGATAATAGTCCGCGTGACATTCAACAGAGCGTTTTGCGGCGGCAGCTTGAGGTAGCGCGAGATTTTAAATTGCCGATTAGTTTTCATGTACGCGACGAAAAAACCGCTGCTGGTGTAGTCTGGGCGGATTTTTGGCCGATTTTCGATGAATTCAAAGGTTTGCGCGGCATTTTGCATAGCTTTACCGATTCTGAGGAAAATTTGCAGCGTGGGTTGGATCGTGGTTTATACGTTGGTGTTAACGGTATAAGTACTTTTACTAAAAACAAAAAACAACAGAAAATGTTTAACCAAATTCCGCTTGAACGCTTAGTTTTTGAAACTGATGCACCTTTCTTGACGCCAGTGCCATTTCGTGGTAAAGTGAATATACCAGCGTATGTGAGGCAGGTAGCAGAATATCATGCGCGCGCTCGTGACCTTGCTATAGAAGAGGCCGCTAGCGTAACTACTCGCAACGCGCGGCAAATTTTTGGGATTAATTATGAATGAGAGTTTTAATAATAAAGTAAAACCTTATGCACCGGTAGAAAATGCCGGTCATTTTAATTATGAACAAACTGCTAATGGCAATTCTTATCGCAATCCCGAGTTAGAGCGCTTAGGCGAGTTAGCGCGTAGACAAGCTGAGTCGGCCAATCAAACAACCGAATCGCCCCGGGTTGATTATATAAAATTGAATAGCCCGAAACACGAAGAAAACCCGCTTACTCCTGAACAGGAAATTGCTGCTACCAGTCAACGTGTGGTTAATTTACGAAATGAATATGATAAAGACTATGCTGAATATCTAAAGGGATTTGGTCTAGCTGCATAAATTATGGTCAAGCGCGTTCTCACAAAAACTCTCAAACTTTTTGTCGGCGATGATTTGTCGCTTGGTTTGCCGAAGCTTCGCAAAAAACGTCCGCTCAAGAAACTGAGTGAGCGCGAACTGTTGGCGCTAGAAAGTGAAATTGGCTCGGAACTTTTTGGAGAGGTGCCGAAGGGTCATCGCCGTGAATTCTTTTGCTTGGACGAAAAAACATGGATGTGGCATGAGGAATGGATTGATGCTAAGCACAAACTTAAAACTCACACGATCAAATATGAAGTAACCGATCGAGGTATCTTGAAAACTCAACCTGGCCCGCGCTATTCATACCTCGAGGGCGATGAATTGCGTAATTTTAGTATCGCTGCGCAAATGTATTATGAGCAAGTTGCCCGCCAAGTTTACAAGCGAGATCCCGAGACCGGCGAAAAATTGGTATAATAGAAAGCGTGAAATCATCGATAATCTATCTCGACCATGCTGCTGCCACGCCTCTAGACGAGCGCGTTTTGGCGGCGATGCAGCCGTATTTCTCTGAGATGTTTTATAATCCTTCGGCGCCGTATGCTCCAGCGGTGGAAGTCAAGCGCGCTTATAATAAAGCTAAGCATCGTTTGGCTGTTTGTCTTGGCGGACAGGCTAGCGAGCTGGTTGTGACGGCTGGCGCTACCGAGTCTATTAATTTGATGATAAATAGCATTGACGGGCATATCGTATCAAGTGCCATTGAGCATGATGCAGTACTGAAAGCGCTTGCTGATAATGTAACACTGGTGGCTCCATCTAAAAAAGGCAATATCGCGCCGTGCGATATTCAAGCAGCTATTAGGCCAGATACGCAGCTAATAACTATCGCTATCGCTAATCACGAACTCGGTACCATTCAACCGCTACGCGACATTGCTGAAGTTGTCCGTACTGAGCGTCGCCGCCGGTTTGAAGCGGGTGAGCTGACGCCAATTTATCTGCACACTGATGCTTCGCAAGGTGCTGGGCAGATTGACATCAATGTAGCGCGGTTAGGCGTTGATGCGTTGACGCTAAATGCTGGTAAGATCTATGGCCCGAAACAAGTTGGTTTGCTTTGGTGTAATCGGATGATACGCTTGCAGCCGCTAGTTCGCGGCGGCGGGCAAGAGCGGGGCTTGCGCAGCGGGACCGAAAATGTTGCGGGCACTATTGGGTTTGCAGTAGCGCTAGAATTAGCGCAGCAACATCGTAATTCTGAGAATAAGCGCTTGCGCCAGTTGCGCGACCAGCTGCAAAATCAGCTGACAGAAGCTTTTCCGTGGGCGATTGTCTCTGGCGATCAAAAACATCGCCTGGCAAGTCATTTGCATATATCATTCCCCGGAATTGATGCCGAACGTCTAGTTTTTATGCTTGAGCAGAAAGGCGTGCTGGTAGCGACTGGCAGTGCTTGCGCCGCTAATTCTGGAATGCGTTCGCATGTGTTAGAAGCGATTGGCTTAGCGCCAGAGGCGGCGGACGGCAGTTTGCGTCTGACACTGGGTCGCTTATCGGATTCTGAAACGTGCATGGCGGCTGCCCGAGAAATTATCGCTGCGGTTAATACAGAAAAGGCCAGGTTAGCGTGAAAAGATTTTTAATAGCTATCGCTACGCTGGCCATTGTTTCGGCTGCAGTAATCATCGGTATTACTTTGTTTTTATCAAAGAACGATTTGCAAGGCTGTGGCGATATTCCAGATGCGGCACGCCAACAGTGCGCAGCAGCTGATGCGATTGTAGCGGTGAGCGGCGGCGATACCAGTGCTCGTACTGCTGAAGCAGTGCGATTGTACAAGAATAACTGGGCGCACAAATTAGTTTTCTCTGGTGCGGCAGCTGATAAAACTGGCCCGAGTAATGCCCGGGCGATGAAGAGGCAGGCTATCGTTGCAGGCGTACCAGCTAGTGATATTTTGATAGAGGAAACCAGTGAAACGACTGCCGAGAATGCCTCGCAAACCGTCAGGCTGCTCAAGCAAAAGCAGATATCATCGGTAATTTTGGTGACAAGCGCTTACCACTCGCGGCGAGTTTCAATTGAATTTACTAAAGCAGCGCCAAATATACTAACGCGTAGCCATCCAGTAGTTACAGATAATCAATGGTCGAATATGTGGTGGACAACTGTTATAGGCTGGCAGCTGGCGTTGCAAGAGCTGGTAAAGATTATGGGAGTTGCAGCGGAATGACCAGACCGCGTGTCTACGTTGGTATGAGTGGCGGCGTCGATAGCAGTGTCGCGGCAGCATTATTGCTTGACCAAGATTATGATGTTACTGGAGTTTATATGAAAAACTGGAGTCAAGATCTACCCGGTATGCAGTGTCCGTGGGCTGAGGACCTGGCTGATGCCAAGCGGGTGGCAGTGCAATTAGGAATTGATTTTAAAGTATTTGATTTCGAAACACAGTATCGCCAAAAAGTTGTTGATTACATGCTTGACGAATATCGTGCTGGTAGAACGCCGAATCCAGATATCATGTGTAATCAAGAGGTTAAGTTTAAACTATTTTTAGAAACTTCGCTGGCGGCGGGGGCGGATTACATCGCAACTGGTCATTATGCGCGGGTTGAACGTTTAGCAGATACCGCACACTTGCTTCGTGCTCGCGACGACAACAAAGATCAAACTTATTTTTTATATCGCGTGACGTCTGAGGCATTAGCGAAAACCGTGTTCCCATTAGGAAATCTGACCAAACCTGAAGTGCGTCAAATTGCTAAAGATCGCGGCTTATGGACAGCTCGCAAAAAAGAATCTATGGGTGTGTGTTTCGTCGGCAATGTCGGTATGCGCGAATTTCTTAGCCAGTACATTACGACGCGTCCGGGCGATATTATTGACAAAGAATCGGGCCGAGTGCTTGGCCGTCATGACGGTGCAATTTTTTATACACTTGGTCAAAGACATGGTCTGGATGTTGGCGGCGGGTTGCCGTATTATGTGGTTGGCAAAAATATGGATAAGAATGAAGTTTACGTTAGCCGTAATATCAACGACGAACACATATGGCGAACCGAGATTAAGCTGACAGATATTCACTGGATTAATCAACCTTTGACTGAAGGTGCGCGAATACAGGTCCGATTGCGCCACCGCGGGGCGCTCATTAACGCTATATATAGTGCTGACACGCTACATCTAGAGTCTGCCGAACGAGCCGTGGCGCCTGGTCAGTCGGCGGTGGTCTATCGCGGTGAAGAGTGTCTAGGTGGTGGCTTGGTGATTTGAGTCTCAAACTTACGTTACTTCTTCGTATATTCAAGTTGGTTTTCGTGCTATAATTACCTCTATGAACACACAAGAAATCCGCCAGAAATATCTCGAATTTTGCCAAAGGAACGGCCACGCTATTATTGAGCGGGCACCGCTTATACTACACAATGACCCGACGACATTATTTACCGGTTCGGGCATGCAGCCGCTACTGCCGTATTTGCTGGGCCAGGATCATCCGCAGGGTACGAAATTAGCTGATAGCCAGACGTGTTTGCGGGCGCAGGACATCGAGGATGTTGGCGATAATCGCCACACGACGTTCTTTGAGATGCTGGGCAATTGGAGCATGGGCGAATATTTCAAACGCCAGCAGATTGAGTGGTTTTTCGAATTTTTGACAGAAATAGTCGGGCTAGATCCGCACAAAATCTACGTTAGCTGTTTTATTGGCGATGAGAAAAATAACATTCCGCGCGACGATGAAGCAGCGCAAATTTGGCAGGAAGTTTTTGCCAAAAAAGGCGTTGAAGCTAAAATTGTCGAGCTGGATAGCGCTGAAAATGGCGACAGGCTGGGTATGCAGGGCGGTCGGATTTTCTTTTACAACGATAAAGAGAACTGGTGGAGCCGCGGCGGCGGGATTGATAGTACGCCGATTGGTGATCCGTGCGGGCCGGATAGCGAGGTGTTTTATGATTTTGGCGAGCAACATCATGATGCCAGCTTTGGGCAGGCGCATCCAGCTAGTGATAGCGGCCGATTTATGGAAATTGGCAACCAAGTGTTTATGCAGTATCGCCGGCTGGACGACGGCAGTTTTGAACCGCTGAAACGCAAGAATGTTGATTTCGGCGGCGGCTTGGAACGGATTGCCGCGGCAGCAATTGACAGTCCTGACGTTTTTAAGATCAGTCTACTATGGCCAATTATTAAAAAGTTGGAAAGTTTAAGCGGCAAGGAATATGCTACGCATACCGCGTCAATGCGAGTGATCGCCGATCATCTCAGGGCGGCGGTATTTTTGGCGGTTGATGGCTGCGTACCGAGCAACAAGGAGCAGGGCTACGTGATGCGCCGCTTACTGCGTCGGGCGATTCGTTATAGTTTCGATCTGGGGATTGAGCAGAATTTCCTGGAGGAAGTCGTGCCGGTAATCGCTGATTTATATGAAGCGGATTTCCCAGAGGTTAAAGAGAGCCGCGAGCAGATTATTGCTATGTTGGTCAAAGAGGAAAAAGCTTTCCGTCAGACGCTACGTAAAGGCTTAAAGCAGATGCGACATTATATCGATGACGGTTTGACTGGCGAAGAGTTATTTACACTGTATGATACCTTTGGATTTCCGGTGGAACTGAGTACCGAGGAGGCGTATAAACAAGATATCAAGCTTTCTGATAATTGGCGCGCCGAATTTGACGCTAAGATGGAAGAGCAGCGCCAACGCTCCAAGACAGCGCGCAAAGGGCAGTTTAGCGGCGGCCTGGAGGGCCACGATCCAATCCATCTGAAATATCACACGGCGACGCATCTGTTGGGGGCGGCACTGCGCAAGGTTCTAAAGGCGCCGGATTTGCAACAGCACGGCAGTAATATCACTGCCCAGCGCCTGCGTTTCGATTTTAATCACGATAAATTGACGCTAGAGGAAAAACAGGCGGTGGAAGATCAGGTCAATGCGTGGATTGACGCTGATCTGCCAGTTAGCTACCAGGTTTATCCAACCGATGAAGCGCTAAAAATGGGGGCTATCGGCGCCTTTGGCGAGCGTTATGGCAATGAAGTCAAGGTTTATTCCATTGGCAAGGGCGAAAACAGAGTTAGTTTCGAAGTTTGCGGCGGCCCGCACGTTGAACACACGGGTGTCTTGGCTGAAGGCGGTAAGCGCTTCAAAATCACCAAAGAAGAATCTAGCTCGGCTGGGATTCGGCGTATTAAAGCTATTCTTGTGTAGTAAGACGCTCGTTGACTATTGATTCTAGTGTGGATTCTACTTCGCCCTTTAGTAGATCTAAGCTTTTAGGTTGCAAGGTTTTTCTCTGTCCTGTGTATGGATTAAAGAAGTAACAGAAAACTTCTGTATCGCCCGTACCGTTAACGAGTATTTTGTAATGAATTTTTGTATCAATACCATCGTATTCATAGGGGATCTGTAATTCAAGCTTGCCTTTTGCTAGTGCGCTTGACGAAGCCCCCCCTACATTGCTATTCAGATAAGTTCCTACCAAATCTGCCTCAACGCCGCTGATGTTGGTAGAGTCAGCGCGTATTAATGCTTCTTCTGGTACTGAAGAACCTTCGATATCACGGACTAAGGGTTCAATATACGAAAATGTCTTGTCTGTGCGATATTGATTGCTATTTATAGCTACACGGGATAGAGCGTTTACTATGTCGCTTGGCGTAGTTTCTGCGGAATCTGACAATTCACGTATATAGGAATTATCGGCTGATATAGGCCAAATCATGTCTAATCTTGTCGCTACTAGATGGTTAGGTACTTTTATGTTTCTACCGGGTGTTACCCATTCTCCACGAGAAGACAGTCTGAGCCTGAGAGAATCTTTTTCTGAACTATCAGCACCCGCTACAAAAGACAATCTAGTACCGGTAGCGGCCACATCGCCCATTTGGACAAGGCGCATTGTTAGGGCTCCATCTTCGTAGGTACCAAACGGCTGACTGATGACTTCTGTACTCTGGATTGTTGGCTCTGTAGCGTCTAACGAATATAGCGCATCTAATATACGGTCTCCGGTATTTTGTGGTTGAGGCTCTGATACTCTTGGTGATTGGTCCATGTTGCATATTGTAGCATAACTACTGTAATATGTCAAGACTGGTCGCCAATGAATGTAGTGTTGTATAATGAAATATACTTATGCTAGATAAATTGCGTAGTAAGATTGCTGACAAAATAGGAGATCGGTCGAATGACCCTGTAGATAAAGATGATTATATCGTTGCACTTGATATCGGTACCGAAAACGTTAAGGCGCTGTTAGCTCGCGTTAGCGGCGACGATATTGAGATTCTTGGTGTTGGACGTGCTCATCAGGAGTTGTCTGATATGCATTCGGGCGCGATTGCTGATATTGCTGGCGTAGTGCAACACTGCGAGGACGCTCTGACTCAGGCTGAAGACGAAGCTGGCTTGCAGGCCAAGCATGCTGTCATCGGTATAGCTGGCGAACTCGTAAAAGGTACAACTAGCACGATTCGTTATCGTCGTCCGCAGCCCGACCGTCCGCTTGACGAGCAAGAAGTTGAGTTTATTATCGAGAAGGTCCAAGATCGCGCTGCTAAACGGGCGCAAAAACAAATCGCCTTAGAGACGGGCAATGACGAGGTTGAGGTCAAGCTGGTCAACTCAGCGCTGGTTAGTATTCATATTGACGGTTATAAAGTGTCGAATCCGATTGGCTTTCAGGGCAAGGATGTAGCAGTGCAGATTTATACGGCGTTTGCGCCGATGGTGCATATTGGCGCCTTGGAGCGAGTGGCGCAAGAGCTTGATTTGGAACTGTTGGCGGTTGCCGCTGAGCCGTTTGCGGTTAGCCGTAGCGTACTTGGCGCTGATAGTAGCAGCGCTTTTACGGCAATTCTAGCGGATGTAGGTGGCGGCACGACAGATATTGCAGTGGTTAATGACGGCGGCGTTGAAGGTACCAAGATGTTTGGTATCGGTGGCCGTAGTTTTACTAAAACTATCGCTGATGAGTTGTCAATTCCGTACGATCAGGCAGAAAAACTCAAAGTAAATATTGAGGACAGTAAAATTAAAGCTACCGTCAAGAAAGATGTGGCAGTTGCTGTTGATAAAACTCTCGAGGTTTGGCTAGCTGGCGTAGAGCTTGCGTTGAGCGAGTTTGAAGCAGTCGATCAGCTGCCGCCGCGTATTTTGTTGTGCGGTGGCGGTGCTAGCCTGTCTCAATTAGTTGCGGCTCTCGAAAAGCGTGATTGGTACAGCGAGTTGCCATTTACTAAGCGTCCGACAGTACAGCGCATTCGTCCCGATCAAGTTGTTGGTATTACGGATAAAACCGGTGAGGTTAATGATCACACTTTTATTACGGCAATGGGTCTGCTGCGTGTTGGTTATGATACAATAATAGGAGCAGGCGACACTCAGTCGGTTCGCAGTAAAATTAATAGGATTTTGCGAATTTAATAGAGAAATAATATGCAAAAAGATGTCATTTATATAGATGTAGAAGACGACGTTACTTCAATTATTGGCAAGATAAAAGCTGCCAATTCGAACATCGTTGCTCTGGTACCGCCAAAGCGAATTGGGGCGATTCAGAGTGCAGTAAACCTCAAATTGGTGCATCGTGCGGCTGAGCGGGTCGATAAAAAACTGGTAATTATTACTAATAATGATGCTTTGTCGACGCTTGCGGGTAGCGCGGGTATTCCGGTGGCCAAAAATTTGCAGAGTCGTCCAGAATTAGCTGAGATTCCGGCTCTTGAAGTCAACAGTGACGATGACGTGATTGATGGATCGGAAACGTTGAACGGTGGCGCTAAGTCTAACACGCTGGCTCCTGGCGATAAGGAAGGGCAGTCGTCTCTTAATGATGAGCTTAGCAAAATTGAAGATGAAGGAGAGGATGAGCTGCCGTCTTCTAAAGGTAAGGATGGCGGCGATAAGAAGTCTGCTGACCAGGCGGATAGCAAGTCGAAAAAAAGTCCGAAAATCCCCGATTTTAATACTTTTCGTAAAAAGTTCTTCATTATCGGTGCGGCTATTATTTTGTTGATCGCTGGTTTGGTGTGGGCGTTTGTGTTTGCGCCGCGAGCACAGATTGTCATTTCTGCGCAAACTAGTAGCGTAGCTGTTAACACTCATATCAAATCAAGCGCTGCCGTTAACACTAGTTTGCAAGATGGTACTGTCAAACTGACGACCAAAACTAGAGAAAAAGCGATTTCTAAAACATTTACAGCTACCGGCAAGAAGGATGTTGGCGAAAAAGCGACTGGTATAGTAAGCTTTTCGACGCGCGATATTGACAATCTCGGTACGGAAATTCCATCAGGAACAACTTTGACGACAGATTCCGGTGCCGAGTATGTGACCAGCGAGACTGTTAAGATCTCGCTTAGTAATTATCGTAATGCCAAGGTGAAAATTACTGCCGCACGCAGTGGCGCCAGCTATAATGGCGCTAGCGGTACAGTCAAGGGAGCGCCTAGTGGTATTTCAGCAAGTATTAGCGGCTCGACAACAGGGGGGACCGACAAAACTATTACCGTCGTTCAACAAAGCGATATCAATAAAGCAATGCGCGAACTCGTCACCGAGGACGATAAGAACCAAAACAAAGCTGCTTTGCAAACTGAGTTTGGCAAGGATTACACAATTATCAATGAGTCATTTGCGGCGGATATTGCTGGGATTAATAAGCCTGCTGTTGATAGCGAGGCTAACGACGGCCAAGCGGCAATTACTGGTACAATGAAGTTCTCGCTTTCTGGCATTGCTCGCAGCGAGTTTGACACGTTTCTCAAAGCTTACTGCCAGCAGCGCATTGACGGCAAGTCAAACCAGAAAATTTATGATACTGGCAGCAAAACAGTTTCTCTGACTAACATAGCTATTTCGGGCGATACGATTAATGCTACAGTCTCGGCGAACGGTAAAGTTGGTCCGAAAATCGACGAAGATGCCATCAAGGAATACGTCAAAGGCCAATCGGTTGGCGAGGTTCAAGAGCGCGTCAAGACAGTTGAAGGCATAAAATCAGTAGATGTGAACCTTTCGCCATTTTGGGTTTATAGAGTTCCAGATGACACCAAGAAGATAAGCGTAAAGTTTCAGATAGATGGCTAAGCAGTATTTGGCGCTTGACGTCGGCGAGCGGCGAATTGGCGTGGCATCGGCAAGCAGCGATGTTAAGATTGCCGTACCAGGCGACTGGATTGATGTCGACGGCAAGGAACTCGATATTATCCGCGAGATGCTGATTGACGAATCAATAGATGTTTTGGTAGTGGGTTATCCGCGCAATCAACGAGGCGAGCCGACTGCGCAGACTCGGTATGTCGAAGATTTCGTTGATAGTCTTGGCCAAATTGAATCTGACGTTGTATTCCAGGACGAATCGTTGACGAGCGTCAAAGCAGAGAATATCTTAGCATCGCAAAAACGTTCGTATAGTAAGGGTGAGATTGATTCTATGGCAGCTAGTATTATTTTACAAGATTATCTGGAGGCGCAATAATGGATGGTTTTAAACGGCAGAATGGCCAACAATTTAATTCTCGGCCGAATAATAATCGGCAAGTACCGCCGCTTGGTGCAGTTCCGCGTCCTGCACCTCGTGCTATTGACCCAAATCAGCCAATGGGGCAAAAGGCTAATATTTCGCTTAACCCCGACCATGACGCTGCGAGCCAGAAAGTATCAAAGAAGAAACGTTGTCTTCGGCGCTGGATGATTATTTTGATAGCAGTCATGGTGTTTTTGACAGCAGTTTTTGCGGCACTATTTAAGTGGTACGAGATGCAGCTAAAACCAGTCTCAAGCGATAACAATAAAGTATCGGTTACTGTTGAAGACGGTTCCTCGGTTTCAACAGTTGCTAATACGTTGGCCAGCAAAAATCTTATTCGCAACCGATTAGCTTTTGAGGTTTATGTGCGCCTTAATAATAAAAATAGCATCAAAGCTGGCACCTGTATGATTGCCCCGTCTGAGTCGGTCGCTGATATTGTTAACCGTATGAATAATGGCTGTCATGACTTCAAAACGATTACTTTTTATCCTGGCGGTACGTTAGAGAGTTCTAAGTATAAGGCTTCGCAGTCGTCTGATGGTGTTGATAAAACGAGCGTCCGTTACATCTTGCGCCAAGCAGGCTACTCTGATGATGAGATCTCAAATGCTTTCAAAGCGAAATACGATAGTCCTCTGTTTGCTGATCGTCCAAGCGGGTCGTCTTTGGAGGGCTACGTTTTTGGGGAGACATATCAATTTACGGGTGATGCCACAGCCAAAGATGTTTTACAGACAGTGTTTGATCACATGTACAAGGTTGTGCAGAAAAATGACTTAGTTAATAAGTTTAAGGCGCAAGGTCTGACGCTTTATCAAGGGTTGACTATGGCTTCGATTGTTGAGCGGGAATTGGGCTGCGAAGATAAGCCGACCGTCGAGCGCAAAAATCGCTGTTATCAATACCAGCGGGGTATTGCGCAGGTGTTTATAGCTCGCTACAAGAAAAACATGCAGCTTGGTTCTGACGTAACCTTTATCTATGCTGCAGACAAAGCTGGTGTTAAGCCTAAGGTGGATATTGATTCTCCGTATAATACTCGCAAGCATACTGGTTTGCCGCCGACGCCAATTGCGACACCTGGCGAATTATCGCTTAAAGCGGTCGCTGATCCGGCGCCTGGCGATAACTTGTTCTTCATAGCTGGCGATGACGGTTTAATATATTTTGCCAAAACTGATGAGGAACATAAAAACAATATTGACAAATACTGCCAGAAGTTGTGTAGTATCGTATAAAGTATTGACATTAACGCTAGTGATTTGCTATAATATAGAGCATACACGAGGACTTGCAGGAACAATTATGAATTATTGCCAGCTCTATCGTGCTCATAATATGATTTTCTAGGAGAACCATTATTAGTACGCAACCAAATCGAGTTAAAACTAATTCTGTACCGAGCACAAAGGCTCATTCTAGCAAAACTAAAAGGCGCGGTGGTGTTTCTTGGACTTCCGTAGTATCGTATGTCGGCGTTTTTCTATTCATAGCAACGCTAATTGCTATCGGACAACGTCCAGTCGGCGTTCAGGAAGGTAGTAATAATACGCCGCTAGCTAATGCCTCTACCTCAAGCACTAAAAATACTGTAGCAGCTGCAACTTCCGCTAGTACGGTAGACCCGGTTGTCGCTACAAATATAGCTTCGTCGCTAGCAGACACTACCAGCATGCCGGTTAGCGCTAACGTGGCGACACTTTCTCAGACGCTGACTATTGAAACGGTAATGTCGCAGACCTCCAGCAATGCAATTAGCAAGCCGCAGATTGTCCAGCCGACAGCTAATTCGCGGGCGGCTACTACTTATACCACCAAGGCTGGCGATACAGTTGATGCGGTAGCCAGCAAATATGGACTCAAGAAAGAGACTATAGCTTGGGCCAATAATCTATCGTCTGATGCGCTGGAGCCGAATACTACTTTAACAATTCTGCCAGTTGATGGTGTTCAGCATACCGTTAAGGCGGGTGACTCTGTTGATAGTATTATTGCCAAGTATGGCGGTAATAAGGCTGATGTGGTGTCGTATAATGACCTAGAGCTCGCTGGTTCGCTAACTGAAGGTAGGAATATTATTGTTCCTGGCGGTGCTTTGCCAGAAAATGAACGTCCAGGATATGTGGCTCCTCGTGCTGCGGCTAGTAATCGGCGCAGCGCTTATGGGTATGGGTCGGGCCTGGGCGGTTACGGAAGCAATTACAATGGGGTTATCTCTGCCGGTAACAAATATGCATGGGGGAACTGTACTTGGTACGCTTACGAGCGCCGAATGCAGCTAGGACGCCCAGTTGGTAGTTTCTGGGGTAATGCTAGTACTTGGGCTTATGCGGCAGCGGCGGCTGGATTGGCAGTTAATGGTACGCCGGCGCCTGGCGCAATAATGCAAAACGGCGGCGGATATGGCCATGTGGCGATTGTCGAGAGCGTTAATCCGGGCGTATCAATCACAATTAGCGAGATGAACGGTTATCGTTTTGGCGGCGGTTTTAACCGAGTTGGCCATGGCCAGATTTCTTGGGGCGAGGCTACTAGCGGCTATTATAGATACATTCATTAAGTATTCTACAAAACTAATTAACACCCCTGTCAAATAAGGGGTGTTTTTGATATAATACCTGTATGTTTGTTGATACGGCTAAAGTTTTGGTTCAGGCAGGTCGCGGCGGCGATGGTGCAGTTAGTTTTCGGCACGAGATTTACGTCGATAAAGGCGGCCCAGATGGCGGAGACGGTGGCCGTGGCGGTAATGTTGTATTTTTAGCTACAGAACAGCTTAATACGTTGTTAAGCTTTCGCTATAAACCCGAATTAAAAGCTGAAAATGGTACCGCGGGAGCTAAGAAAAAAATGACAGGACGTGCTGGTCAGGATTTAATTATAAAAGTGCCGGTCGGAACTATAGTTAAGCGCGATGGTAGAGTGATCGCTGATTTGTCTGCTCCGAATCAGAAGACTGTTATTGCAAAAGGTGGCGATGGCGGTTTTGGTAATGCTCACTTTAAGTCGAGTGTTCGTCAAACACCGCGCATGGCAGAAGTGGGCGAGCTCGGCGAATCGTTCGAGGCAGAACTAGAATTGAAATTATTGGCTGATGTCGGTTTGGTGGGTTTTCCTAATGCTGGTAAGTCAACCTTTTTGAGCGTGGTGTCAAATGCTCGCCCTGAAATTGCAGATTATGAGTTCACAACGTTGACGCCGAATCTCGGTGTAGCTGATGTCGATGACGGTTCGCTTTTAATTGCTGATATTCCAGGGTTGATTGAAGGGGCTAGTGATGGTAAAGGACTGGGTGATGCCTTTTTGCGGCATATTGAGAGGACTGCCGTACTGCTCCATTTGGTGGACGCTTATAGTAACGACGTAGCTGAACGCTACCTGGCTATTCGCCGCGAACTCAAAAAGTACAGCACTGAACTGGCGTCGCGTCCCGAGATAGTAGCCCTAACTAAATGCGAAGGATTAGATCAGGATATCATTCAAATGCAAATTGACACCTTAAGAGCTGTCGCTAGCGAGGATACGCAGGTTTTCGCTATTTCCTCGGTATCGCATAAAGGCGTAATTGATGTACTGAGAGCTCTGCAGGTGCAAGTTGTAGCAATGCGCGCAGCTGAGAATGAGCAGAAGCAGATTGACGATTTGAATAACGATAAACTTGAGACAATCACGCTCAGTGGCAACGAGACGATCTCGAGCAGTTGGGAAGTTTCATACGATGCTGATAAGCAAATCTACCGCGTGTTTGGCGGCAAGATAGAAAAATTTGCTCGCCGCACCAATTTTGATCAGTTTGAAAGCGTCAATCGTTTACGCGATATCATGCGTCGTTATGGTATCGCGCACGAGCTAATGCGCCAAGGTGCTACTGGTGATAGCTTGGTGCAGATTGGCGAATCGACGCCGTTTACGCTGGTTGAGCAGTAGGTTTGGGTGTCATCTCGTAGCTTTGCTATACTATAGGTATGGCACAGACATTTTTCTTCTATGACCTCGAAACCAGCGGATTAAATCCGCGGCAAGATCGCATCATGCAGTTTGCTGGGCAGCGAACAGATATGAATCTCGAACCGATTGGTGATCCGTATAATTTGCTGGTGACGCTGAATGATGATACTTTGCCGAGTCCTGATGCACTGATGGTGACTGGCATCACGCCGCAAAAAACGGTTGAGGAGGGCTACAGTGAGGCGCAGTTCGCCCGGATGCTCAGTGAGGAGATTTTCACGCCGGACACCATTGCGGTTGGCTTTAATAACGTGCGTTTTGATGACGAATTTATCCGCCATTTGTTGTGGCGCAATTTCCATGATCCTTACGAATGGAGCTGGAAAGACGGTCGCTCGCGTTGGGATTTGCTAGATGTGGTGCGATTGACGCGGGCGCTCAGGCCGGAAGGAATTAATTGGCCGCTTGATGACAAAGGTGAGCCAAGTAACCGCTTGGAATTAATCACCAGCGCCAACGGTATAGCACATGAAAACGCTCACGATGCTTTGGCGGATGTGACGGCGCTGATTGCCGTGACGAAATTGATCAAGCAAAAGCAGCCGCAACTGTATGATTATTTACTGAAAATGCGCGATAAAAAAGTAGTTCAGCAACTGGTCAATGTGGATGACAAGAAACCGTTTGTCTATGCCAGTGGGCGTTACGATAAAGAATTTGCCAAAACTACGGTGGCATTTCCGCTGACGACCAGTCGAAGCGGCGGCGTGGTTGTCTATGATCTGCGCTATGACCCGACGCCGTTTGTTGGGTTGAGTGCGGAGGAATTGGCGAAGAAAATTTTTGCTTCCTGGGAGGAACGCCAAGCTGAGGATTTCATCAAATTGCCCGTCAAGGAACTGCATTACAATCGTTGTCCGGCGGTGGCGCCACTAGGTGTACTGGAGCAGGGCGATGGCTGGCAGAAGATTTCGCTTGATCTAAAGACAGTGCAGAAACATCAAAATATTTTACTGAATCACCCGGACTTTGCCGAAAAATTACGGACTATTTTTGAAAACAAGCCAGCCTTCAAGAAATTGCCTGATCCAGAAGCGCAATTGTATGATGGCTTTTTGAACGACCGTGATCGTATCCGTGTCGAAGCGGTGCGTAATGCTGATGAGCGCGAGCTGGCTGATTTTCATCCAGAATTTCAGGACGAGCGTTTAGCGCCGCTATTGCTACACTACAAAGCGCGTAATTTTCCGCGTTCGCTCAGCGAAGATGATCTGGCGCAGTGGGAAACATGGCGGGCTCAGCGCTTGCAGGCGCAATTGCCAGGGTTTATGACAGCTTTGCATCGTTTAGCGCCGACAGCGACTGACGAGCAGCAGTTTATTTTACAAGAATTGCAATTGTGGGCTGAGTCTACATTACCAGCTAGCGATTAGATCTTTCGCGTGCCAGCTGCTATTCTTTTGGAGGTAAAGGACGTTGAACAGTATTTTCTATGTAGGTGAATATGTTTATGACTATCATTGCGTATAGCAATAACATAACCCAGTATGGTACTGATATGTGAGTGCCAGGTATAGCGCCGACTAGTACGAAATTCATTAGCGAATCGTAAATATCGTGGCGCAGCAAAAATAGAGGTACACCGATAAGGCACGCCAATACAACACGAATCTTGATGCTGAGGACAGCGAATAGTTCAATCAATGCTCTCATTTGACTATACTATAGCAAATATACTATAGTATGTGCAACGATAAGCGCGATACAATTTTAGTTTATTTGGATGATATTTTAAGTGTAATACGTGCACAGATATTTTGCGGTAATGGATTTTTTTACCGGAAAATGCTAAAATAAGTAGTCATGTCAGATAGTATCAAGATCACCGGTGCACGCCAGAATAACTTAAAAAACGTGAGTTTGGAAATTCCACGCGATAAGTTTGTAGTGGTAACAGGACTTAGCGGCAGCGGCAAATCAAGCCTGGTTTTTGATACTATCTATGCCGAAGGACAACGGCGCTATGTTGAAAGCTTGAGCAGTTATGCGCGGCAATTCTTGGGCATCATGGACAAGCCAGATGTTGACTCAATTGATGGATTGAGCCCGGCAATTTCAATAGATCAAAAATCAACCAGTCGTAATCCGCGTTCAACGGTTGCCACGGTAACAGAAATTTACGACTATTTACGCTTGTTGTTCGCGCGTGTTGGTGTACCTCATTGTCCGGCGCTTTTGCCAGATGGTAAGCGCTGCGGCAAGCCGGTACAACGACGAACAGCACAATCAATTATTGATGAAATCATGAAATTACCTGAAGGCGCAAAATTAATGATCCTGGCGCCGATTGTTAACCAGAAAAAAGGCGAGTTTCAGCATATTCCTGAACAGTATATGCGCAGCGGTTTTGCTCGAGCGCGAGTGGACGGCGTAATTTATGCACTAGATGAGTTTCCAGAATTACAAAAGAGTTTTAAACATGATATCGAATTGGTCGTAGACCGCTTGGTGATGCGTCCAGACATGATTTCGCGCGTATCGCAATCAGTCGAACAATCGTTAGAATTGGCTGGCGGCATAGTCCAAGTGTTGAATGCTGATAGCGGCGAAATTTTGACTTATAGCCAGCGCTATGCTTGTGTGGATCACCCGGGCGAGGAGATTCCTGAATTGGAGCCGCGGCTATTCAGTTTTAACGCGCCGCAAGGTGCTTGTCCGGTATGTACGGGGCTGGGCACACGAATGGAGATTGATCCTAGCTTGGTTTTTAACAAAAATTTGACGATTGCCGAAGGTGCAATTCGTCCGTTTAATCGTTTTAGCGTTGATGCTTGGTATATGAAACGGCTTGAAGCGGTAGCGGCTGAACATGGTTTTAGTCTACACGTACCAGTGCGCGAACTAAGCGACGATGTGCGGAAATTATTGATGTATGGTACGGGCGAGCAAAAATATCGCGTTGAGCTAGGTAATGGCCGGCACTATGATTCAACATTTGAAGGGATTATTCCAAATCTTGAGCGTCGTCACCGCGAAACTGATAGCGACTTCATGCGCAAAGATATTGAGCGATTTATGCGTGAACGCAAATGCACAGCCTGTAAGGGCGCTCGCCTTAAACCGGTAGTCTTAGCGGTGACGGTTAGCGGCTTGTCGATTATGGATATTTGTAATTTAGATGTCGAGAACGCCTTAGACGTCTTTAGTCAGCTGAAATTTGATGATAACGAAATGAAGATCGTCAAGCTAGTGGTTAAAGAGATTAACGCTCGTCTGGGATTTATGAATAACGTAGGGTTGAATTATCTAGAACTGGGGCGAGCTGCTAATACTTTGAGCGGAGGCGAGGCACAGCGGATTCGTCTAGCGACACAGATTGGCTCTGGGTTACAAGGTGTGTTATACGTATTAGACGAGCCGTCAATTGGTTTGCATCAGCGCGACAACGATCGATTAATCAAAACACTCAAGTATTTACGTGATCTCGGTAATACTGTATTGGTGGTTGAGCACGACGAAGAGACAATCGCTGCAGCTGATTTTTTGGTGGATGTAGGTCCAGGTGCTGGCGTGCATGGCGGCGAGATTGTAGCTGCCGGCACGCCAGCCGAGGTGGCGCAGAATCCGGCCAGTATTACCGGACGATATTTATCTAGAGCAGAAAAGATATCGGTGCCTAAGAAACGTCGTGCGGTCGAGAAAGATCGCAAACTTGTCGTTCGCGGCGCTAAGGAGAATAACCTCAAAAATATTGATGTCGAGTTTCCGTTGGGCGTAATGACACTAGTGACTGGCGTTAGCGGTAGCGGCAAATCGACACTAGTCAATGACATTGTAGCCAACGAATTGACGGCGCGTCTGCATCGAGCACAGACTGTGCCCGGCGATCATGATAGGATTGACGGTGTCAAGCAATTAGATAAAGCTATCGTCATTGATCAGTCGGCGATAGGCCGCACGCCGCGCTCTAATCCAGCAACTTATACGGGCGTGTTCACGCAGATTCGCGAATTGTTTGCTAATACCCCTGAGGCTAATATTCGCGGCTACAAAGCGGGGCGCTTTAGCTTCAATGTCAAGGGCGGACGCTGCGAGAATTGCCAAGGCGACGGTGTGATAAAGATTGAAATGCATTTCTTGCCGGATGTCTATATACAATGTCCAGAATGTCATGGTAAGCGCTACAATCGTGAAGCGCTAGAGATTAAATATAAAGATAAAACCATTAGCGATATCCTAGAAATGACGGTCGAGCAAGCCTGCGAGTTTTTTACTAATATTCCAGCTATCTCCCGCAAGCTCGAGACTATTAACGAAGTTGGCCTGGGTTATGTGAAGCTTGGGCAGCCAGCGACGACGTTCTCTGGCGGTGAAGCACAGCGCATTAAATTAGCGGCAGAGCTATCGCGTCGTTCAACTGGTAAAACACTTTATATACTCGACGAGCCAACGACTGGCTTGCATACTGCTGATGTGCGCAAATTGCTCGAGATTTTACAAAAATTAGTCGATGGTGGCAACAGTATGATAATCATTGAGCATAATCTGGAAGTCATTAAATGCGCTGATTGGATTATTGATATGGGTCCAGAGGGCGGACAAGGCGGCGGCAGAGTGGTTGCTGCCGGCACGCCAGAAGACGTCGCAAAGAATCCAGAAAGTCAAACTGGGAAATACTTACAGAAGCTGTTATAAACGATAATCTTTGCAAAGATTAAAAGCCCAATCTCAGACGAAAGATTCGCTGCGGATTTGCGTTATTTTTTCCGTTTGGACGTCTTGGTTTTTGAGAATAAAACTTGGAACTGTTTTTTGAGAGCCGCGCGGTTTGATGGTTTCTTGAGCGCGTGAATGATCATCGGCGATACAGAGAGGAATACGATTATAAGCGCAGCAACCTCGATGTTAACGCCTGCTTTGGTAAGTAATTCACCCGCGTAATAACCTAGATAGACGAATAGTGATGACCACAAGAATCCGCCGATAATGTTAAAAACCAAAAATGTTCTGTAATGCATTTTGCTGGCGCCAGCAACGATTGGCGCAAAAGTTCGGACGATTGGCGCAAAACGAGCCAACACGATAGTAATTGAACCGTGCTTGTCGTAGAATTTTTCAGTTTGTTCTAAATATTTTTTCTTGAAAAAACGCGAATTTTCTTTTTCAAATAATTTGCGGCCGACCTTATGTCCAAAACTATAGCCAACACTATCGCCTAACACGGCTGCCAAAAATATCAGGATAGCGAATAGATGAATATCAATTGGCAAAATATGCTGTTGTACCATATAAGCTGCCGTAAATAGCAAGCTGTCGCCTGGAAATATGAAGCCGATTAATAAACCTGACTCAGCGAAAACGACCAATAAGATAATTGGCACGCCGAGATGAATAATCAAATTAATAAAGGCTTCCATGCTAGAGATGATTATAGCACAGATTTCTAGCACCAGCTAATGGAATAGGTTTGGGTCTAAAAATTTATTGTCGAAACGGATCGGGGATATCGTGAATCACTAGCTTGGTTAGAATCATTATCATAAACATGTTATAATAGAGAAGCAATAGTAAACCTCCGGAAAGGTATCTAACGAAAGGAAGAGAGAAATGGGAGAAAAAATTACTCTGAAGATTACTAAGCGCGAAGTGCTTGGCAAAAAAGTTAAGACGCTACGTCGCCAAGGAATTACACCAGGTGTGGTCTACGGTGCTGGTATGGAAGCGGTGCCGATTCAGGCTGAAGCTGGCGAAGTGCTGCGCGTCTATAAGCTAGCTGGCAAGCATACGCCCGTCCAGTTGCTAGGCAGCGAGCGGCGTATAGCGATGATTAAGGATGTTGAATCATATCCGACTAGGTCAAACGCTCTTCGTCATATTTCTTTTCATGCAGTCCGTGCTGATGAGCCGGTGATTGCCGAGGTGCCGATTCGTTTGAGCGGTACAGGAGAATCTGAGGCGGAGCGTGCCGGCTTGGTAGTGCTGCAAGCGCTTGAGAAGATTAAGGTCAAGGCCTTGCCGATGGATCTGCCAGAAGTATTGGAGGCGCCGACGGATGGTCTTGTTAAAGAAGGCGACCGCGTGACCGTGGGTGATATTGTTTTGCCGGATGGCGTTGAGCTGGTCGAGAACGACGACGGCCGCGAAGGCACGGCTGACGACGACATTACGGTCAAAGATTTGGTCGTGGCAAACGTCTATGAGCCGAGCGCTCTAGCAGCTGCCAACGATGCGGCGGCCGGCGAAGCTGAGTCCGCTGACGCCGAACAAGTCGAAGTTACGGGAGAAGCTGAAAAGACTCAAGCGTCGGAATAGTTTGGTCTTAGACTATCAAAAAACACCGTCATGGTTTGGCGGTGTTTTTCTATAGTCGGAAATGCTAGAAATTACTCCTCGATGAATCCGCCTGATTGCCGCGCCCATAACTTAGCGTAAACGCCGCGTTTTTTGGCGAGCAATTGATCGTGCGAACCGTCTTCGACGATGCGTCCGTTCTCCAAAACAATGATACGATCGAGCTTAGCGATGGTAGATAAACGGTGGGCGATGACAATTGACGTTCGGTTTTTCATCAATGTTTCCAGCGACTTTTGGATTAGCGCTTCTGATTCTGAGTCTAATGCTGATGTCGCCTCGTCAAGGACTAGAATTGGCGCATCTTTCAAAATCGCTCTGGCAATGGCAATGCGCTGTCGCTGTCCGCCCGAAAGTTTGACGCCGCGTTCACCAACTAGCGTGTTAAAACCGTCTTGCAGTTTGACGATGAAGTCGTAAGCGCCAGCCTTCTTGGCGGCTTTTTCAATCTCGGCATCAGTCGCGTCAGGCCGGCTGTAGGCGATATTTTCGCGTACTGAACGATGAAACAACAGCGGCTCTTGCGGCACGTAGGCGATTTGCTGGCGCAGGCTTGCCTGGGTAACTTCGGCAATATCTTGCGAGTCGATTGTGATCTTGCCCGAGTCAATATCGGCAAATCGTAGCAATAATTTGGTGAGGGTAGTTTTGCCAGACCCGCTTGATCCGACTAAACCAATTTTTTCGCCTGGCTGAATATTGAGCGAGAAATCATGAAACAAAGTGTCGCCTTGGCCTTCGTCGTGCGTAAAAGTTACGTTGTCCATGACAATGTCGCCGCGTTTAATTTTTAGTTTTTTGTCGCTGCGATCAACTAGCGTTGTTGGTGTTTTAAGGATTTCTACCATTTCGTGAGCATCGCCAATAATACGATTGTAACTACGCATGATGCCATTCATGTTCCACAACTCGTGCGCCACGCTGCCCGTATACGTTATGATTAAGTAAACTGATGCTACTGATACTAGATTGTGCTGAGCGGCGTATACCGCAAAAGCAATTGCGCCAATTTTGATAATCGTGTTGATGGTCGAATAAACAGTGCTAACTTTCAGGAAACCGCGCATAGTGCCCAAGCTAGCGCTGCGCCATGAACTGACCGTTTTTGAAAAGCGCTTTTGCTCTAGCGATTCAGCGCCAGATGATTTAACCGCCAGAATATTTGAAACCATGTCGGCTAATTGGCCGCTAACTTTATTGCTGGCTTTAGCCTCTTTTTCGCTCAATTTGGCCATTGGCCTAGAGCCAAAATAGACGGTAATACTAAAAATAATTGAAAAGACAAACAGGAATAAAGCATATTGCCAAATTAATGTCGATAAGATAATTATTGATCCAATTAAAGATATAGCTAATGGCAAAATCGACCAGAAAATTGTATCCCAAAAACGTTCGATTGCACCGTTTAGTTTATTGGTTTGGCTGACGAGCGAACCGCCAAATTTATTAGCATGGAAAAACATTGTTTGATTAGTTAATTTGCTAAAGCAGCGCGAGTGTAAATCGCGTTGTAGTGCAGTCTCGAACGTCCAGACGAGGTACAATACTAAGCGCCAGCCAATCACCGTTGAACACAGTTCGCTAACGCCATACAGAACAATTAGCGTCCATAAATTGTTAGCAGTTTGCAGCTGGTTGTGCTGGATAATATTAAGCAGCTCTGCGATAACAAGCGGACCGACAAAAATAGAAATAACAATTGTAGTAATTGTAAAAAATATTGCTAGATTCCTGCGACGCCTGTAGGGTGCAGATACTTGCCAGAATAGGCGTAAAATTTCTTTGTCGTTAATTTTATTTTTCAAAAGTATCTCCTTCTCTTGTGCAGTTTATATTGTGAGCAGTTTGATCGTTGGTAAGGTGATTCAAACGCGAGATTTAGAGGAACTCTTTTGGCTCGAGTTCATAGATTAACCAATTATAAGGTATAATCTTGGTATGAGTCAAGAACGAACAGTTTCGTATGTTTTAATAACGGGTACCACGAGCGGCTTGGGTAGAGAATTTGCTCGTCTATTTGCGAAAAATGGTTATAATATCGTTGCTGTTGCGCGTAACGAAGCTCTATTGCAGCAGCAAAAACAGGAGTTAGAGCGCCAGTTTGGCGCTGAAATTGTCTACATAGTTAAAGATTTGAGTGCTGAGAATAGCGCTCAAGAAGTTTATGACGAGATTAAACATAAAGGCATTAATATAGATATCTTAATTAACAATGCCGGGTTTGGTTCGTTTGGTCGCTATGTTGATGTCGATTGGCAGCGTCAGAAAGGTCTCGCTAGCGTTAATATGTTGGCCGTGATGCAGTTGTCATATCTATTTGGTAAAGATATGGATCGTCGCGGTAAGGGCAAGATTGTTAATATTGCATCGATTGCCTCGTTTCAAGCTGGGCCGTACATGGCGATGTATTATGCCTCGAAAGCTTTTGTTCGCTCGTTTTCTGAAGCTTTGCATGAAGAAATGAAGGGCTCTGGCGTGTCAGTGACGGCGATTTGCCCAGGTCCGGTAGCGACTAACTTTGAAAGAAATGCTAATATGATAAACTCGGCAATGTTCACTAGGCTCAGAGTTTATACACCAGAAGTGGTTGCCGCGAAAAGCTATCGTGCTATTATGAATAACAAAGCAGTGTATGTAGTTGGTTGGCCAAATAAACTTTTGGTGTTTTTAACGCGATTTTGTAGCTTGAAGTTTAGTAGAGTTCTCGCTAGTAAAATTAATTTAGGCAGCGGGCGAAAATAGCCTGGTCTGACCAGTAATTTAATTGTTGAAAATCATGGCCAAGAAGTGTAGCGCGGTAAGTTTTGTAAAAAGCATTGTATTTTTATTGTAAATGATTTACAATAAAAATATGACACAAATAGTTAGTCGACGAATCACGAAATATACTGATAGTATACTATCGATTTTATGCCAACTGCAGCATGCTACTAATGCCGAGATTGCTAGCCGGTTGCGAGAGTTGTATTCAAATGTTAGCGATACTACGGTACATCGTATTACGCAACGTCTGCAGAGTGATGGCGTTATTGGACTGGCACCCGCGTCAAGGCAGGGCTGTTTGCGGTACGACTTTTCACCGGAATCACACGATCATTTTATATGCAGCCAGTGCGATAGTTTACAGGATATCAAAGTTCCTGATTCAGTGCGTTGCCAGATCGAGCGCCAGCTCGATGGCTGCTGTTTCGATGGTCCTTTAGTCATTACTGGAGTATGTCAACAATGTAAAAATAGAAGGAGGAATTATGGCATTAATTAGTATTACAACTAAACAAGAGTTTGAAGAAAAAGTACTAAAAAGCAAGCGTCCGGTCTTGGTTGATTTTTGGGCGCCATGGTGTCCGCCGTGTCGAGCGATGGCGCCAATATTGCAGCAGATCGCTGACGAGACAGATTTTGATATTGTTAAAATTGACACTGATGCTAGTAATGACAACAAAGAACTGGCTATGCATTACCGCGTGCAGGGTATACCAAATATGAAGATTTTTACTGCTGGCGAGGAAGTTGCTGAGCTGATCGGTATGAAATCAAAACAGACACTAATTGATGCGTTGGAAAAAGCTAGAGAAACTATTAATTAATATGTCATCACGGAGTAATTATCAAAAGCTTTTCGTGCGAAGATCGCTAAGATATTTACCGCACCATACCCTAATGTTAATTATTTACAAAAGTAAGTTGTTTCGTTTTGAAAAGGCTTTAGATACTATCGCTAAAAGGAAAATAATTAATGTAAAGGATTTACTTTCATTTGACAACTCTGATATAAAAGAATATCAAAAACTAACGAAAGATACTCAACTTTGGCATGGTACTGGTCGTTGGCAGCACGGTAAGGATAGTATAGTTGACGTGATGAAAAGTTTTTGCGATATTGCTGGCCTCAAGCCATCCCGCGATGTGTATGCAGTTTTTGGCGGCAGTGATCGGCATATCGTACATTCGGTTTCATTATGCCGGAGTCGGATGGTGGCGCGATCATATGCTGACATGCATGGTCTTGGTTGGAAAGAGAAAAATCGCTATGGCGACGCTCTGACTTGGACATCGTATTACTACAGTTTGTTTTATGCGCGACTATTTACGGTCAATGGGGTCAAAATGTTGCGCCGTTGGAAAACTTGGCGTGCATTATCGCATGATGAAAATGGCGATAATACTTGGGGAAAGAAAGTAAATAAGCAGGCGCGCGATGTGTGGGATATCTTTTGTCTGGGTAGCGATATTTCGGGTAATTATCCAATTTTAATTGGCATTAAGAGCCTTGATTCGCAATTAAAATTAGAAAAACCGATGCGCTACTACGAAGTGCGCGCTGATAAACGGATAGGCGTTGCAAATATTTCACACATAGAAGTTCCTCGCGATAAGCAGGATGAAATGCGAGAGTTATTGCTTTCATGTGGTATTGACATACCAGTGACGAGCATTGAATTAGGCGAATATGTCAGTACGCAGAAGCGTTTTACTGAATTGCTCGGCTGGTAGAGAAAAGAAATTAGACTAAAGCTGGCGAAGTGGATGTGATAAGATTATTAATAATATATGAAGTCGCATACTAAACCGCTTTTGTATGATCAGATCGCAACCGATCCAATGAATGCTGATTTTGCCAATAGAGGTTGGTCGCCTGTGTATTCTGCTTTGTCAAGTTCGCGAATTGTACTGGTCGGGCAGGCGCCAGGTCGAATTGCTTAGCAAACGCTAAAGCCGTGGAATGATGCGAGCGGTCGCTTGCTTCGGCAATGGCTGAACGTAACGGACGAGCAGTTTTACGATCCCGATCTCTTTGCGTTGATGCCGATAGATTTTTATTATCCAGGCAAGGGAGTACACGGTGATTTGCCGCCTCGTTTGGATTTTGCCAGGAAATGGCATCCGTGTTTGCTAGCGCAGATGCCGAATGTGCGATTGACAATTTTGGTTGGTTCGTATGCGCAAAAAGATTATCTTGATCGCCGCGCCAAGCAGAATTTGACAGCAACTGTGGCGGATTTTAATATATATTTGCCAGATTATTTTCCATTAGTTCATCCATCACCGCTCAATATTGGCTGGCGCAAACGTAATCCCTGGTTTGAATCGGACGTTATTCCAGTTCTACAAACTATAGTTAAGGAGGTGTTGTCATGACAGTTTATAAAATTAAACGAATTTACGAATCGCCAGAATCGAACGATGGCTACCGCGTGCTAGTTGACCGATTATGGCCGCGCGGTATAAGTAAAGAACGAGCGGCGCTAGACGAGTGGGCTAAAGAAATCGCGCCAACCAATGAGCTGCGCCAATGGTTTAATCATGACCCAGAAAAATTTACAGAATTTTCAGAACGTTACAGAAAAGAGTTAGATGAAAATCCTGCCGCTATCAAGGCGAGAAATGACTGGCCTAATCATCCAATCGTTACGCTATTGTATAGCGCTAAGGATGCGGAGTTTAACCAGGCGGTAGTACTTAAGCAATGGTTAGAATAAATAGCGCTCTTCAAAAATACTCATTTTTGACGTAAAATATAATTAATGATACGACTCCACAACACTCTGACGCGTCGGCTTGATGATTTTACTCCGCTATCGTCTGATAAAGTGACTTTATATACTTGCGGACCGACTGTCTACGATGATTTGCATGTCGGTAACTGGGCAGCCTACATCTATTGGGATACGCTAGTTCGGACATTGCAAATTGACGGCTATACGGTTGATCGCGTGATGAATATAACCGATGTTGGACATTTGGTTAGTGATGCAGACGAAGGTGAGGATAAGCTTGAAAAGGGCGCTCGCCGCGATGGAAAAACTGCTTGGGAAATCGCTGAATACTACACGCAACATTTTCTTGACGGCATGAAAGCGCTCAATCTTATTCCACCGACGCATATAGCCAAAGCGACTGACTACATTTCGCAGCAGATTTCTTTGCTGCGGGCTCTTAAACAGCGCGGCTGCACCTATCAAACCAGTGACGGCATTTATTTTGATACTAGTACTTTTCCGCGTTACGCCGACTTTGCGCAGCTTGATTTGAGCGCCCAAAAAGCTGGCGCTCGCGTCGATGCTAACAGTGAGAAGCGTCAACCGTGGGATTTCGCGCTCTGGAAATTTACCGAGAAGGGCAAAGTACGCGATATGGAGTGGGAGACGCCTGCTGATTTGCTAGATACGCCACCAAAAGATAATAAGCCAGTCATGGGCTTTCCTGGTTGGCACTTGGAATGCTCGGCTATCGCCATGAGCTTGCTCGGCAAGACAATCGATATTCATACTGGCGGAATTGATCACATCCCGGTGCATCACACTAACGAAATCGCCCAGAGCGAAGCGGCAACTGGCCAAAGGTTTGCGAACTTTTGGCTGCACTGCAACCACCTGAAGATTAATGGCGGCAAAATCAGCAAATCCCTCGGTAATGGCTACACGCTTGATGATCTAAAGCGGCATGGTTTCTCAGCGATGGATTTGCGAATGTTTATTTTGCAGGGACATTATTCTAATGAAGGTAATTTTTCATTCGAGAATTTGCAGGCAGCGCACAACCGGCTGCAACATTGGCGCGACGTGGCTTGTTTACGACATCAAGTTCACGATCGCTTACATAGCGATACCGAGAACAATGATCTACGACATGATTTCTCGCCAAGCGCGGCTATTGGCGCTGTCAAAGAAGCGTTAAACGATAACTTAGAAACGCCACGGGCGCTAGCTATTGTCGATAAAGCCTTAACTGAACTTGACAAAAAACCACCGCAGAAAGTCTATCGAGCTGGATTAATCGAATTTTTAGAGTTTGTTGATGCGGCATTGGGGCTTGAGCTTTTGGACTCAACTCCCGATATTGATGATGAATGTAAGCGGCTATTGGTAGAACGCCGCCGTGCTCGCGATAACAAGAATTGGGTAAATTCCGATGAATTACGCGATGAGCTGCTCAATGAATACGGTGTAGTTGTCAAAGATACTGCACATGATACTTTATGGGCGTATGCTGACGAAAAACCAGAGTAGACTCAAGTGTTTAAAAGATTCTTTTTGAATGGCGTGAGCTGGCTAGGCCAATCCTTTACTAGGCTTCAGCTTCTGATTTAGCTGCCTCTGGTTTACTTTTTTCGCGGCGAACACGCTTGAGCAGGCGAGCAAGCTTTGTTGGTTTGGCAGTTGGTTCTTCGCGGCGTTCGACCTTGATATATTCAGTTGCAAGCACTTTGGCACAGCCAGCTATCGGTATCGAGATAATACCGCCAACCATACCGAACATGTACAGTCCTATAGTTACCGCCATCAAAACCATTAGCGGCGAAAGTTCAATACGCTTGGATTGAATAGTTGGCGAAATTACATTGTTCTCAATCTGTTGATAAATGATGAAGTAAACACCAAAAGCTATCGCTGCTGGCATACTATTAATTGCCAGTAATGCAAAGACGATAATGCCGCCAATTCCTGCGCCGAACATTGGGATCAGCGACAAGATAAACATGATAGCAATCGTTGGCAAAGCAATGTTTGCTGGTACTGCTGGAAAAACTTGACTCAAGATAAATACTGTTAAGCCGGCAAAAGCACCATCTAAACCCGAAACGATCAATTGTCCGCTTACATATCCAGAGATTACTGCATTCATCCGCCGGAAGATGATTCGATGGTGCTGCATTCGCTTGTCGTTGCTATATAATCCCCAGAAGTATCGTGACCAGCGCGGTCCTTCGACTAGCATTAGGAATGTTAGAACTAGCGCTAGCGAGGCCTCGGTGATTAGCGACATTGTTGTTCCGACGCCGCTGAGAAAGTTCTGTCCAAAGTTTGCCAGCCACGACGTTGCATTTCCTTGTATTGAAACAACCATTTGATCAATCTGCGATTCTAGATGATAACGCGATACTATAGCACCAAAACCCTTCCATTGCGCCGACATTGTTCGTATCGTATCGGGTAGAGTTTGTAAAAAGCTAATTGTTTGCTGAACTATTGGCGGCACTGCCAAAAACAGAATTGCCGCTAGTATTGCTACAATAACGATAAAAGCGATAGCTGTACTGAGGGTTCGGCTGCGGTTGGGTAGCTTATTAGCCAACCAGCTGACTGGCCCATTGAGAGCTAGTGCTAAGAATGCTGCCGCTCCAATAATTACTAACCCTGTACGAGCATTCCAAATTAATAAGCCTGCTAGTCCAAAGCCGATTACTACCAGCCAAAAACGTACGAATGTTATAGTGTCTATCTCGATTTTAACCTTCATATTTTCAGTATAGCGCTTTATTGTTAAAAACTAAAATTTGTTATAATGTGCTTATGGCTTTTTACGATAAAACCATTAAAGAAACACTAGTTGAACTTGAATCAACCACCAAAGGCTTATCTGATATTGAGAGCGATGAACGGTTACGTCACTACGGCTTAAACACGATCAAAGTTAAGTCTGACCCGCTTTGGCGTAAAATTATTGAGCCGTTCAAGTCGGTTTTTATGGCAGTGCTGATAGTGGCGGCAATTGTTAGTTTGTGGCACAAGTCGTATTTTGATGCTGGGTTGATTATTTTTATCATGGCGGTGAACGCGATTATTTATTATGTGCAACGGTTTTCGACTGAGCGGATTTTGCGATCGCTGCAAAAACAGTCTGTGGCTGAAGTCGAGGTACTGCGAAAAGGGCGGCGTGAGATGATTGCTGCGACACTGTTAGTTCCAGGCGACGTGATAATTCTTGATGAAGGCGACAAGATTCCTGCTGACGCTCGCGTCTTTGAAGCGCGTTCTTTTCGTGTTGATGAATCGCAATTAACCGGCGAATCGCTACCCATAGAAAAAACTTGCGCCGTCCTGCCGAGCGACCGCGAAATTTACGAACAATCCAACATGGTTTTTCAAGGCTCATTTGTCGTTGGCGGTACTGCCATGGCTATAGTAACCGCTACTGCTAACGATACCGAGTTTGGTCGTTTGAGCGATTTATCGTCTGGTGACCATAATGTCAATCCTGTACAGCAGAAAATCGATAGGCTTATCACGCGTATAGTGGCTGTTATCTTGGGCATTGCTTTATTTGCTTTTTGGTTGGCGCTAGCTCGCGGTGTTGAGTGGAGCGAAGCTTTGCGCTTTGTGATTGCTCTCAGTGTTAGTGCAGTACCCGAGAACTTACCAATCGCCATCTCAGTTATCTTGGTATTAGCGATGCGTCGGATGGCTCGCCGCAAAGCATTGGTACGGACTATGGGCTCAATCGAGTCAATCGGTGCTATCACGACTATCGCTACTGATAAAACCGGCACGCTAACACGCAACAAATTATCTGTTCAAGAAATTTGGCACCCGCGCCACAACGAAAAACGCGTTTTGCAGACACTCGCTGCTAGCACGCTGCTAGGCCAGAGAAAAACTGCCGATCCACTTGATAAAGCTTTTGCTTCGTTTATTAATTCGTCCGAAACGGCTCCCAAACTTGGCCAGCCTTTGCGGGAATTTACATTTGAGCATTCAATGGCAATGAGCGGCAATTTGCGACATGATGGCGCTAAGTATGCTCTAGCTGTCAAAGGTGCGCCAGAGAAAATCGTTGACCATTGCGATATCACCGAAGGCGAACGCGAGAAAGCTTTAGTTGAATTGCATCATCTGACTGGACTTGGTTTCCGGGTAATTGCGCTAGCGCATGCGTCGCTCAGTAAACCAATTGATTCGCTTGAAAACATTCCGTATAATACGCCGCTGGTTTTTGATGGTTTTGTAGGTGTGGCAGATACACTGCGGCCAGAAGCCAAAGGCGCCATTGCTCGCGCGCAAGCCGCTGGCATCAGCGTACGCATGGTCACCGGCGACCACTTCGAGACGGCTTATCATATCGGTAAGCAGCTTGGCCTAGTCGAGCATCGCAACCAAGTATTTGATAGCCGGCAGATTATTACATTATCTGACGACGAACTAGCTGAAAGGCTGCGTACTATCCGTGTTTGCGCGCGCGTTTTGCCCGAGCATAAGCATCGCATCCTTGAAGTACTCAAGCGCGATAATATCACTGCCATGACTGGCGACGGTGTCAATGACATTCCGGCGCTGACTAATGCTCATGTTGGCGTCGCTATGGGGGCCGGGGCACAAATTGCCAAGGACGCGGGCGATATCATCTTGCTTGATAATAACTTTCGCTCAATTGTTTCGGCTATTCACGAGGGTAGAACTGTTTACGCCAATATCAAGCGCATGGTAACGTATCTGTTAGCGACTAATCTCGGCGAAGTTATCGTATCGCTGGGCGCATTGATTTCTGGTTTACCGCTACCGCTGGCGCCTGTGCAGATTTTATGGGTTAATTTAGTCACAGATAGCGCCATGGTAATTCCGATTGGACTGGAGCCGGGCGAGCCTCGGAACATGCTAGAGAAGCCAAAACGCGCTAACGCGCCGCTACTCAGTAAATTTATGACTTCGCGAATATTGTTGATTGCCATAATTATGTCATCAATGACGCTGGGATTCTATATTTATTTCAATCAACGCTTTGGTGCTGACTATGCTCGGACAATTGCTTTTTGCTCGCTGGTAACCGCGCAGTGGGCTAGCGCCATCGAGGCGCGCAGTGATTACGAATCATTGATCGGCCGTCTGCGCAAGCGGAACGTACCTTTCATTGTTGGACTAATCATTGCTGTCACGCTGCAGATTGCCGCCCTAGCTACACCGCTTGGACGGTTGCTGCATATTACGCTAGTAAGTAACACACATCTTCTCTTGGTGACCATCTCCGCGCTCATCATACCTATTATCTTGATTGAATTGCATAAATGGGTAGGGCGAAAGTTTTTTGGTAAGCGACCGAATCTTCAGCGAATTACCAAGCGTCTTAAACGGCCGCTCAAGAAAAACAAAAAGTTCGCTAATTAATTCCGGCGCTTGATGTGTCCACGCAATAGTTCTAAATCAGCTAAATCTTTACGACGAGCCATCTTTCGTTTGGCAGCAATCAGCCGGTCGGTCGAGACCACGGGTATTCCATCGATGGTTTGCATATCTCGCTGTAATGCTGTCAAGGAATTACCCATCCAACTTTTTAGCAGATTGTATTGTTCATGTACCAAAATTCGCTTGCCGCTAGTTAGTGTCACCTCGCGCCAATGTTTCTTGCGTGCAAAACGGTCATAAACTTCGCGCGATACTACTAAATCAACATTAGGTGTATCGCGCAAATGCATCATATCAAGCACGGCGCCGCCGACCACGATATACGAATCGCTAGCGATTTTAAGGTCTCTGATCATTTCAATTGCCGAAGCCTGTTTCTGATGCGCCAATGCCAGAGACAATGTTGTGTAAATGTTGCGGCTGCCAATTATATCGGTAATGCCATAGATATCAAACTGGCTGTGCAATCCCGGTGATACGTGCGCAAAAGCAATCGCGATACCATCTTCGCCAAGCTCGCGGTACAAACGTTTGAGCGCTTCAACCGCTGTATAGTCGATATCATCAATCGCTCCGGCATCAATCACCACGTATGTTACTGGATGTTTAGCGCGATGAATAGCTCGCCGTAACCGTTCAGCGAAATAATTAATATTCTCGAAAAAAAGCGATTCGCCGAAAGCGTAAACTAATGTATCTTTTGGCAAAGAGCCTATCTTATCTTTTACCCGATCAGCCGCCCATGATGACAGCTCGCCATCGCGCAGCAGCACAGCGTCATCAGGGTGGTACTGCCGACGCAATCGCTCCATCAGCGAGGCTGCTACCGCTACCAAAATACCTAACTGCACACCGAATAGTACCGTACAAGCTAAAGCAACTAGCGCGATCATAAACTCCTCATGATGGACAGCCCACAAATAGTGCAATTCACGAAAACGAATTAAGCGTAAACCTGCCGTACAAACTATCGCTGCTAGTGCTGCTAGCGGTACGTAGTGTAGCAAAGTACCGCCAAAAACGATCAACGCCATCATTGCTAAGCTGGCAACAATACCGCTCAATTGCGAACGCATACCCAGCGAGTCGGCTAACTGGCTGCGCGGCGGCGAGGCACTAACGGTATAGCCGTGGAATAGAGCTGAAGCAATATTAGCTATTCCAAGGGCTGCCGTATCTTGGTTGGTCTGGATTTTATCGTCATGCTCGCTACCAATGGAACGCGCCGTCATGGAACTCTGGACTAGTACTACGAGCACAATTGATAATACGGTTGGCATAATTGTATTTAGCATCTCGAGCGACACTGTGGGCACTATTAAGTTTGGTATGTTGCTTGGCAGCGAACCTAAAAACTCTACGCCGTACGCATCGACATGAAATACTATTGCAAATATTACGGCCATAGCAATACCGATTAGCTCGCTCGGTATTCGCGATGATCGCCAAAACAACACTACACCTAGCACCAAGAGTGCTAGCGTAGCGGTCATCCAATTAATTGAACCAGCTTGCGCGGTAATTGACGCTAAATGACTCCAGAAACCGCCTGATGCTTTTAATCCTAATAAAGCTGGTAACTGTGTAATAATTAGCTGCACTCCCACGCCTGCCATAAAGCCAATCATCACTGGTCGCGATACCAGATCTGCCAAAAAGCCAAATTTGAATAGCCCCAGCAATAGTAGTAGGACGCCTGATAGCAACGTCATCGCTGCGATTGTATTAACATATTCTGGCGTACCTGTTTGCGCCACTAGCACTGCGCCTGACGCCAGTAGAATGGCCGTCGCTGAATCTGCGCCAACCACTAATCGATGTGAATACCCCAATAACCCAAATACTAGCGCGCCAATAATTGTCGTATATAAACCAGTCTCGGGCGGTAGTCCGACAATTACCGAAAAAGCCAACGCATTGGGAACATTCACGACGGCTATCAACAACGCCGTTATGATATCATGCCGCAAGTAAGATTTCTTGTACCGCAATATGCTCGGCAGAGACACTTTTCGCATATTTATTATACTAATGGTATTTGGGGGTGGCGTCAATAAAACAAAGCAAACTATGAATTTGCTAAATGTTGATACGATTCATAAAAATAAACCGCTTAGGTTGTCCAGATTTGAGCGGTTTATGATATTTTCGTTTGCATAATTTGGCTGGGTCGGCAGGATTCGAACCTGCGAATGCTGGGACCAAAACCCAGTGCCTTACCACTTGGCGACGACCCATCACGTGAGCTGCACTTCATTATACCACACGCAAGACTACATAACCAGCACCAGATTGTGTAGAATTAAAGCAACGGAGGGAGTAACAAGGGTAGTGTTTTTTGTTAGTATATTATTTGTTTACAGTCTTTAATATATAAAATACCACTAAAATTGTATATTGCTATTCATATCCCAACCAATCCAATAAGTTAAGATTGCGACAAAAATAAGAACAATAAACACCCAGATAAGTCGTTGCCACCATTTTTTAAGTAGTAGGACATTTACAAGCGAGCACAAAATTACTACTCCTGCTATAATTTTATAGAGCGTAGAGGTTTGGTCGCTTATTAGATTCGCTACCATCCAGCTATATAGCCAGAATACGACTATAAGTCCGGCAAAAGTTTGAGTATACAGACCAGCCACCCGTCCTTTTTTACTGATAGATTTTTTCTTTATTAACTTACCAGATATATTATCATTAACTATTCCTTTATTCTTCACAACCAACCCCCTTCGGTAGTGTATTTAATTTTATTAATCCTCGTAGCTTGTAGCCGTTTGATCCTGGTTTGAGTGCTGGTGATAGGTAGTCTTCTGGTTTTAGGGCATAACATTTCTCGTTCACATCTTTGGCGAGGATAATCGGCGTTCCTTTTTTAATATCACCGTCATCTTCTTTCATAACGACCAATTTATTGAATGCGAGTCCGCGCGTCTCGTAAGCGATAGTAGCTAGCATACTAAAATTGAAACTTATTCATACTCCAACCGATCCAATACACTAGAGCGGCAGTAAGTACTGTGAAAACTAATAGCCATATAATTCGCTGCCACCATCGACGGGCCGCAAATACGGAAATAAAACATAAAGCAACAACAACACCAAGCATAAAGCCGTAAAAATCTACGTTTTCTTTCGTAATACATCTACCCAGTAGATAGCAATATATCCACCACGCAGTAACCGCAGAAGCTATATACTGCACAACTTTTCTAACGGTGCTTATCTTATCCTTGTTTTTATCCCTCACAACCCACCCCCTTCGGCAGCTTATTTAACTTTATTAGTTTACGTGATTTATAATTCTTATCATACGGGCTTAGAGCAGGTGATAAATAATCTTCTGGTTTTAAGGCATAGCATTTATCATTCATGTCTTTGGATAAAATTATAGGTGTATCTTTTGAAATATTATTCTCTTTATCATCTTCTTTCATGATGATAAGTTTACTAAAGAAGAGATTTTTAGTATCTTCTGTTAGGCTGCTAGCAATGAGTGCTTCGGTATTATCTTTGTTACTTGATTTGTCAATATAGTCATTGTTTACACCTGTTAATCTCGCTGCTCTAGTATTGCGAAAGACATAGATTTTACCTTCGTCTTCATTAAACTCTGATTTACCATTGCGAGCGACATAGAGAATTGGATCGGTGATTTCAGGGTCGCAGATGTCGTCGATACCGTCAAGATCCTCATCTTTCCCCGAAGTCTTCAAAAAGGCTCCACAGGGTTGATTAGCATCTTTTACTCCATCATCGTCAAGATCTTCCTTATCTTTGCCCGTTACTATCAGTGTCTGAGTAATCTTTATATCCTCGCCGCTTGCGGATTTTCCATAGATAAATAGAGTGTGATAGCCGGCAGGAATGTTATCTGGGATAGTTATCGTTTCCTTCATAGATCCATCATTCAACACGGTATAGCTGCCTAGGTCCACTGGCTTAGATCGAATCTCGACACGAGCCGAACTGCCAGGTTGCAGCGAGTTCTTTGCCAGTGCAACTTTCTGCTTACTGCCTTTTGAAGGTTTGGAGTTTGCTAGCATTGTAGTATTCACAGACGAAGGTGCACCTTTGTCAAAATAGATTGACGAGGGCGCATTTACTGATTCATCGCCAGCACTAGGGTATTTGCTATAAGTCAACAGACTTTCGTGATTCAGCTGTTTCGCTATCTCAACAAATATCATAGTGTGGCCAAACTTGTTTGGATGGTAACTTTCTTGCTCACCGAAACCTACTATGCCTGTCATGTAAATCTGATATTTCTCGCACATCTTGCCACCGTTCAGTGCTTGTGAAATATCTACATATTTTACACCAGCTTTGCGCGCAGCAGCTTCGATTACTTCGTTCATGTACTGAGTAGCACGAACTATCATGCGTCGCTCATCTAGGTCTATAGCTCCGGCATTCAGTCCACATGCGGCCGGTTCCGAATCAGTTATAAACTGTGGATATCCGATCGCGTATATCTTTGCACCAGGACTTGCCGCTTTTAATTCTTTATATAACTCGACAAGTCGGTCAAATTGACCCTTAATTTGCGACCCTAGAGTGTCCATGTCCTTTTTAGCCCAGTCACATGTATCCCAGCGCTCGCGTGGATCCACACATGAACGAATTTTCCCACCAAAATCCACATCATTCCCGCCCGCCGTCAGCGTAATCACCTTTGGCTGGTATTTCTTCACGAATTCGATTTGCTTGACGCGCCCTGGAATCATCTCGTTGAGTGCCATCTTCTGCAGTGTGTTTTTGTCAGCGTAGTCTCTTAGTCGGTCATTTTGCCCGTCGTATCCGCCAGAATTGCTGCCATTCAAGTCATAGATGGTCGCGCCACCGCACGCTACTGTGTCCCACTGCTTAGTGCCTGTTTGCTTCAACTCCATATATTGCGCTAATTTATACGGATACGAACGTGTGCTGATATGGCACTTTTCTCCTGGTATGCCTTGCTTTTTATCTTCGTTGACGTCGGTTAGCTGGCGATAGTATTTTTGCCCGGTTGCGTTATTTTTTTCAGTGTCGCCCTCACCGCTGGAATACGAATCGCCTAGCGCTAGATAGTCGAGTTTTGCCGGATTGCCTGGAACTTTCATGCCGCGATAACCATCGGGGTATTCGACGTCGAAGGTGGATCTAAAGAGTTTTATCCAATTATTGTATGACTCCGAAAATAAAGAGCTAATATGTCCCTCGTTAGAGTTATTTCCCCAGAGGAATTCTATATCACAATTACCAATCATCTGCGTAATACCAGGGCTAGCTACGACTGCGGCGTATAGTTTACTTTTAGCTCCACGTCTTGTTTTTAAATATAGATTTCTTGTAGGATATTCGCCAGAGAAAACAAATTTATAATCAGACTTATTCTCCGTCCAATAAATAGTGATGAAGCCTGTATAAGAAGTGTCGTTGTGTCTATTTATCTGGTTATAGCCTATAGCGTATGCTCCTCTTGCTATAGCCGTATATAAGCTTTTCATGTAGACACTATGGTATTTTCTTTGATTAAATTGCTGACGTCTCACTAGATTAAGCCATGAATTTGAATAATCGACCCAAGGTGAACCGCACGTTTTTCCTCTAAAGTTGTCAATATAGTTTATTAATTTGTTAGTAGTGATTTTCTCTATCAAGTCATCGTATTGTGATGATGTTGGCTTCCAGGTTAGCGCAGGATCTTTACTTGGAATCTGTCTGCCTGTATATCCGTCGGGGTACGTTGTGTCGAACGTAGATACATAGATCTTCTTAGCGGAATCTGCATGAATCCACACGCTTTGTTCGTCAAAATCAGGATACCCCCAGATGAATGCAGGTGTACAAAGTACACTTTTCTGAATCAATGGACTGGATACTAATGCATAATGGAGGCGTTTGTAATGACCAGGCTTACTTTGAATGGCTATACTGCCATCAGTGCGCCACATGTCTGAGAATATAGTCTCGAAGGACTCTTTATCGTGCTCTGTCCAGTATATGTGTATGCGATACGATTTGCCTGTATCATTGTCAACGCGTTCATACACTACAGCATATGCTCCATCAGCCGAAGAAATAGCTGTCTCTAAACTTTTGACTGCTGCTGGATGATTTTCACGGTCGTTAGATTGCTGTCGTCGAAACGCCCATAGCCATTTATTCGCGTAGTCGTCGGTAGTAGAGCCGCATGTTTTACCATACATAGACGTATAGTTAATCATGGTTGGTGTAGTAAGTTTATCAGTCAAAGCGTCGTACTTTGATGTTGCGTGAGCAGCATTCGGTAGTAAAAATGTAAAAACTATTATAGTTCCTGTGATAATACTTACGAGTCTCGTTTTCATAAAGGATGCTAATTTTAAAGCTTACGCTTTAAGTATATCATAGCTTGTACAGTCGCACCCATTCCTCGGGAGTCAATTCTGACGGTTTGCGTTCAGGGTTGATACTGGCTTTGGTGCGCGGTACGGCAGCGAAGGCTTTTTGCGAGGCGTAGCATTTTGCGACGAAACTTTGGTACTCGTCGCGTTCTAATGTAGGCAAGAGCGGCTCGGGTCGCGGTTTCAGCTCTAGCAGCACGGTATCGACTGCTGGCGGTGGTGTGAAATCTGTGCGGCGTAGCGGTCGGCGGATTCGTGTCTGCCACCATGGAGCTAGTTGTGTGCCTAATTGAGAGGTAAAGTGCCGGTCGCTCGGTACTATTTTTTGTGCGAATTGTTTTTGGACGATCAGGTAAATTGATTGCGGTGCGTGCATTTTGTTGTTGTTAGTCAATTTGCGTACTATGTCGGCGCTCAAGTGAAAGGGAATATTAGCAAAAACTTTGTATGGTTCATCTGGTAATTTCGCTAGCAGAAAATCTTGCGCTATTACTTTGACGTTTTTGTGCCGGCGCATATTTTGCTGTAGTTTGCTGAGAGCGCCCAGTTCATTTTCGTATGCTAAAACTTGTCGGCATCGGCGTGCTAATACTGCCGTAATGGCGCCGCTGCCAGCGCCGATATCTATTACCAAATCGCCGCGGCGTATGTTGCTGTGGCCTATCAGCTCGGCAATCAAGCGTGGATTACGCAAAAAATGCTGCGAATGGGTAGCGACTTGGCGTCTCATAATGTGATTTTACCACGAAAAAGCGGCTAATCAGTTGGCAATATTTACCATAACCTTTATAATATAAAGTTATGAATGCACACGAAAAACACTCGATAAAGCAATATTTGCGTGCGGCAGACTATCTGACGGTGGGGCAAATATTTTTGGCAGAAAATCATCTGCTGAAAAAGGAATTAACTTTTAACGATATCAAATCGCGGATTCTCGGACACTGGGGAAGCGGGCCAGGTATTAACTTTGCTTACGCGCATCTCAGTTATTCGGCCAAGAAGCATAACAAGGACATGATGTTTGTACTGGGGCCAGGTCATGGCTTCCCGGCATTGCAAGCTAATCTGTTTTTGGAAGGTACGCTTGCTAATTTTGATCCGTCGATGGAGACTAACCTGGATGGTATTCGCAAACTATGCCGCGAATTTAGCTGGCCGTACGGTTTTCCGAGCCATTCTAATCCCGAGACGCCAGGCGTGATTCTCGAGGGCGGTGAACTTGGTTACGCGCTCAGTACTAGTTATGGTGCAGCGATGGATAATCCTGATTTGACGGTAGCTTGCTTGATTGGTGACGGCGAAGCCGAAACTGGGCCGACGGCTGGCGCTTGGCATCTCAATAAGTTGCTTAACCCGCGCAAAGATGGTGTAGTATTGCCAATTCTTCACCTCAACGGTTATAAGATTTCGGCGCCGACTGTTTTCGGCCGAATGAGTAATTACGAACTGATGACGCTCTTTAGCGGCTACGGTTATGAGCCGCGCATTGTTGACGCTACAAAAGACGGCGTCGATCCGCACGACGAAATGGCAAACGCGCTTGAGTGGGCGCACAATTTGGTTGCCGAGATTCGTGCTAGTACGAACACAGAAGCGCCGCGCATGCCGATGATTATCATGCGCACGCTAAAGGGCTGGACTGGGCCGAAATTTGTCGAGGGTAACAAAATCGAAGGTAACTGCCTAGCACACCAGACAGTGCTTAGCGAAGCAAAATCTGATCCCGAGCAGCTCAAAATCTTGAACCAGTGGCTCAAGAGTTATAAGTTTGACGAGCTATTCAACGAAGCGACAGGTTTTGGTGATTTTGTCAAGGATATCTTGCCTGAACAGCTAGAGAAGCGCTTGGGTATGTCGCCGCATGCTCGTGGCGGCGCAACTGTTTATCGGCCGCTGGTGCTGCCAGATGTCGAGCAGTTCGCTGAAGACGCCGAAATCCCTGGCACTATTGGCTCTAGCAGTATGCGCCGGGCTGGCGCTTACTTGACCGAGGTCTTTCGTCTCAACGCCGAGAGTAAGAACTTCCGTTTCATGAGTCCAGACGAAACTTATTCCAACAAGCTTGACGAGATATTCCAGGCTACTAGCCGCAGTTGGCAATGGCCGATCATGGAGTGGGATAAGGATTTGTCGCGTGATGGCCGAGTCATGGAAATGTTGTCCGAGCACAACATGCAGGGCTTGATGCAAGGCTACGTACTAACAGGCCGTCACGCTATGTTCGCTAGTTATGAAGCATTTTTGCAAGTCGTCGGCAGCATGGTTGACCAGTATGCTAAGTTTCTCACCCAAAGCCGTAACGTCGAATGGCGCGGTACTATACCTAGTATCAACTATATACTGACCTCGAGCGGTTGGCGCCAAGATCATAATGGTTTCAGTCACCAGAATCCCGGCTTTATCGACGATATTCTACGCCGCCAGAGTAACTTCAGTGATGTTTACTTCCCATCGGACGGTAATGTCACGCTAGTTTGCTTAGAGCATATGTTATCGAGCGTTCGCCAGATTAACGCGCTGGTGGCCGGTAAGACTCTCGAGCCGCGCTGGCTGTCGCCAGAACTCGCTCGCCAACAGGTCGATGCTGGTCTGATGGTTTGGGATTTTGCTAGCGATGAACATCCTGATCTAGTTATGGCCGCTTGCGGCGATTATCCGACCAAAGAAACTATGGCAGCTATTGATATTGTCAAAACGCATTGCCCGAACGCTAAAATTCGCTGTGTTAACGTTTCGAGTCTGACTACTGTTGGCTTTGGTACGTTGCGTCGCGTTGCCGACCAAAAGTTCTTTGACAAGGTGTTTACAGATGATAAGCCAGTTATCTTCAATTTCCATGGCTATCCGCAGACAGTCAAATCGATTCTCTTTAACTATGCTGTTGATTCGACGCGCTTTGATATTCGCGGCTACAAAGAGATCGGGTCGACGACCACGCCGTTTGATATGCATGTTCGCAATGAAACCAGCCGCTATGATTTGGCGATTGCTGCATTCCGCCAGCTGGGCCGCAATGGTATCATTCCTTTTGAGGAGGCCGAGCATTTGGCTTCGATTTACCAAGGTAAGATTGATGAGAATACTGCTTATATCAAGGCTAACGGCGTTGACTTGCCAGAAATTGACGCCTGGGTGTGGCCAGCAGCACGCGGACTAGACGAGGCAAAAGAGGAAGCCTGGCACGGGCAAACAAATTAACGTAAAGAAAAGGGTGGGGGAATGTCATTACTACTAATCGCAAATCCAGGCAGCGCTAGCCGCAAATACGCGCTGGTCGACGACAAGCTCAAAGAAGTTGCCGCGTTACATATTGAGCAGAGTGGCAGCGAATTAATCGCGACGCTGCGTACTGGCGGCGATACGCGGCAAGTACCGCTTGGTTTTGCTGACATTTCCCAGTCGGCTGCACACCTGTATGGCATTTTTAACCGCGAACATTTACTAGAAAGTCCTAGCGACGTTCGCGCGATCGGCCTGCGTATTGTTGCACCGAGCAACTATTTTCTCAAAGACAGGCTTGTTGACGACGACGTCGTCCAGCATGTACGCGATATTTTGCCGCTTGACCCGATTCACGTCTCCGGTACGCTGCAAGAGCTAGAGGCTCTGCGCTCGTCGCTGCCGACTGTACCGGTAGCGCTAATTTCGGATAGTGCTTTTCACGCTCGCAAGCCGAGCTACGCCTGGAATTATGGTATCAATCTGCAAGACGCTGATCGCTTCGAGATTAAGCGTTTTGGCTATCATGGTTTGTCGGTCTCATCTGCCGTTAATGAGCTGTGGAACCGCGGCAAATTACCACCAAAGGTCGTCGTCTGTCATTTGGGTAGCGGCTCGTCGGTGAGTGCAGTTTTTCATGGTCGCAGCATCGACAACACCATGGGCTACTCGGCGCTAGAGGGGGTAATTATGGCAACGCGTACCGGTTCTATCGATTACACTGCTGCTATGGCGCTCAAAACTAAACTTGGTCTCGATGATGATCAGTTTGAGCATTATCTTGATGAGAAGGGCGGCCTACTCGGACTCAGCGGAACTAGCGATATTCGTGAAATTCTTGATCGCGAATCTAATGGCGACCATATTGCTCATCTAGCGCTGATGACTTTGATTCACAGTGTCCATAAGGCTATCGGTGCGATGGTGGTCGCCATGAACGGCGCCGACTTGCTGGTATTTACTGGCACGGTAGGAGAACGTTCGGCGAATTTGCGCCGGCGCATCGTTGCTCACTTGGAATGTCTCGACTTCATACTTGACGGCAATCGTAATAAATCCTGCCTTAACCCGACTGAATTTACTAGTATTTCGCAAGCGGCAGTCAGTAAGCCGATAATTGTCATACCGACAGACGAAGGTGTCGAAATCGCTCGCCACACTGTTAAGTTACTAGCGTCATAATTTTGGTCGTTGGAAAGGTGTGTGTTATTGCTGTGGGGACGCCTTTCGTGATCTTTACCAAACAGTATCTTTCATTTTGTTATAATAAGTATGATGAAAAGACAGTCACTCGAGACTATTCAACTTGACAAAATCGTTGGTGGTGGACAAGCACTAGGGACGCTGGCCGATGGCCGCAAATGCTTCGTATGGGGCGGATTGCCCGGCGAGACGGTTACTGTCCGCATTACCAAAAAGAAGTCGCACTTCGTCGAAGCGATCGTCGAGAAAGTAATCTCGCCGAGTCCCGACCGTATCCGGCCGCACGACCCAGATAGTTATCTTTCGACCAGTCCGTGGCAAATCATGCCGTTCGAGATTGAACAGGCGTACAAAAGGCAATTGATTGACGACGCCTTTACACTGCATGGTGTTGCATTACCAGAGATAATTGACATTTATTGCGACAATGTTGCATACGGTTACCGCAACAAAGTTGAATTTAGCTGGTATAGCGAAATTGGGGAATCTGGTGATACGCTTGATTTAGCATTTTTTCGCCGCGGCAGCAAAGGCAAGATTGTCGTCGATGGCACGAGCTTAGCGCACCCTGCAATCAACAACTTGGCGCGTACGATCCGTGATTTACTGCGCCATAAACGCGTCGCGGCTCGCCAGCTCAAAACCTTGCTCGTCCGCTGCGATCAATCGGGAAGTTGCGTATGGCAGTTGTATGTTAAAGATCGCTTGCCCGAAATAATTACCGCTGATGAAGCCGCCAAATTACCGGCTCAGGGCGGGGAAATTATCTATTCCGATCCGCGCTCGCCAGCCAGCCGTATCACCGAGCGTCTAGCGTATTTCGGCGACACCACCCTGACGGACAACATCCTGGGCATACCATTCCGCTACGCCTGCGAAGGATTTTTCCAAGTCAACATCCCGGTTTACGAGCAAGCGCTGCGCGATATGAAGGAGTGGGTGCAGTACAATAAGGCGCGCCAAGAGCGCCAGCTAGATCAGTTAGCGGCGCGCCGGCCTGAAGAAAAAGATGTTTGCGAGACGGGCGAGCCAACCCTCGACCTCTATGCTGGCGTTGGCACCATCGGCCTGACCATTGGCGACGGCAACGTCACGCTGGTGGAAATCAACGCCGATGCTGTCCGCGAAATGCAGCGCAACATCACCGAACTTGACCGCACCGACGCCCGCGCTGTCCTCGCTCCCAGCGAACAAGCTCTCAATTATATTACAGGCAAGGAAATCGTTATCGTTGATCCACCGCGCGCCGGCTTGCATCCCGACGTTATTGCGACATTGTTACAACAGCTACCGCCGCGTATCATTTATCTCAGCTGCAATCCTGTTACCCAAGCCCGCGACGTCGCCTTACTCCAGCAAAGCTACCAAATCGCCTGGCATCGCGGCTATAATTTTTTCCCGCGTACGCCGCATATTGAACACTTAATCATTCTTGATAAGAAGCCGTAAAGTTACTCTTTCTATGCAGAGTTTATCTGGCTAATTCGAATGCAAGGCCAGCTAATTGCTGCTATACTATTAGGTGATGTTTGATAAAACTATTGACGCTATCAATAACGCGCAGAAAATTGTTGTAGTCCAAGCGGAAAATCCTGACGGTGATAGTATCGGCAGCAGCTTAGCCTTGGAAGAAATTTTGAGTGACCTCGGCAAAAATGTTCAGCTGCACTGTCCAGTTGATACACCGAAATACTTACATTACATTCACGGTTGGGATCGAATAACTAGCGATTTTGACACGAATGCCGACTTAGCAATTATCGTTGATACTAATGCCGAACTATTAATCAGTAAAAGTTTAAGTATGCCAGGTGTGCGTCATTTTCTTGAGACGCATCCCGTTGTGGTGTTGGATCATCACGCAACTGATTCAACGCTGACTTTTGATGCTACTTATGTCAACCAGCCGGTAGTTGCAGCTGGCGAACTGATTTACAATCTAGCGCATACTGCTGGCTGGGTAATTAATCCGCAAGCTGCAGAAAATATGCTGATTGCTATCATGAGCGATAGCCTGGGCTTAACAACGCAAAATACCACAGCCGACTCGTTTCGTGTCGCTGGCGAATTAACTGCGCTCGGTGCTAGCAACTCAGCTATTGAAGAACGACGCCGCGAATTTATGAAAAAGTCGCCAGAGATTTTGGCATATAAAGGCCGCTTGATTGAACGTATCGAATATTTGCTCGATGGTAAATTAGCTATAATTCATATCCCGTGGGAAGAAATCCAGAAATATAGCGATCAGTATAATCCGAGCGTTCTAGTGCTTGACGAAATGCGTTTAGTTGAGGGGGTTGAAGTGGCTTGCGCTATCAAAACTTACCCTGACGGTAAATTAACCGGGAAATTACGCAGTAATATGCCAGTGTCAGAGCAGATAGCTGGATATTTCGGCGGCGGCGGACACGCTTATGCTGCAGGTTTTCGCGTGTATGACGATTATGCAGTGATTGTGCGCGAACTAGTTGAGGCTGCGGATAAGTCTTTACGCGGGTAATTTGTCTGTTCTAAGTTAAAAAACCGCTAGCGTATGTAGCGGTTTTTCTAATTCTACTAGTTATAATTATTTAGTAGATGAATTGTCCGAATGTGCCTGGTCTTACTGTACGTTTGTTGTAATTGCCAGCGCGGTAATTCCAACCCATTTCTGAAACAGTATAGCTGCCATCGCTATTAACCGACTCGACGTAAGCAACATGGCCGTTTGTCACCGCGACAGCTCCAGCGCGCGGGGCGCTACCAGTTGATTTACCGGCAGCTTGAGCGCTGGAAATCCAACCATAACCAGCATTGCCGTATACAGCGACGTCTGGGCGGCGGCTGTGAACGTAATCGGTACACCACATGCCGTTGCCGACGTAGTAGCTTGATGAATTAATCGGCTTTGAGCTATACGATCTCGTAGTAACTGTAGAAGTCCGAGCTGATGGCGCCGCTGCGTTAGAGCTGGCGGCTGCTTGTTGCGCTGCAACGATAGCTGACGATCGGTCTGGCAAGACCTCTTCTGCGCTAGGAATTCGCAGCTTCTGCCCTATGTCAATAGTATTTGGGTTACTAAGCGACTCGTTGGCGTCAAAGATACGCGTCCAGGTTGTATTGTATTTTTCGGCAATTGACGCCAAGCTATCGCCTGCGGCTACTATCGCGTAGGTTGATTGTTCGATTGATTTTGTCTCGTTAGATTTGCCCTTTGGCGTAGACGCTGGTTTTTTGGTTTTATCGTCATCAACTCCGCTGGTTTGCTTTTCGTCCGCTTTTGCTAGCAAAGCTTTCTTGTTTTGGGTAGCTAGCAGCGGTGTCCCCCTTGCGATTGTTAATTTATTTTTATTTTGCTGTGCGAGTAGTAGCGAGCGGCCCGTACTCGTTTCGGCGTAGGCTGGGTGCGTTGCTATTAAGCATATTGCACCAGCGGCGCCGATTGTCGTCAAGACCCCGTATAAACGCATAATTATCTCCTTGGTTAAATACCCCCACGGATAGGCTAAACTTCAAATACTCGTGGATTTATGTCCTGGCTTATTATTGTTTTAATCGTAATTTTCACAGGACATGAGACCAATCATAGCAAAACGTAGTATTTTGGTCAATAATTTTATAGTGGTAATGCTACACTACCTCTGGAAAATTAGGTGGACTTTCTAGTTATTTTTTGGTATAATCTTAGACGTTTTATTAAATCAATGTTGGGAGACGTCAAGTCGCTTGTACCACAGAAAGGATTAAATATCTGATGGCTAAAAAAGCCGAACTATTAGAAAAAGCTGCCGAGCTCAAGCTTGACGTCAGCGAAAAAAATACTATAGCCGAGATTGAAGCGGCCATCGCTGCCGCTGAAAAGCACTCAGTCCGCGAAGCTACAATTGCCAAAGCTGGTAAGCGCAGCGCCAAAGCTATCGAAGAGGCTGAAGCCAAAGCTGAAAAAGAAGCTCGCAAAGAAGCTGGCGACACTACACCGCAGGGCGACGCCGAAGCGGCTATCAAAAAAGGCCCAGCGCCAAAGGTTCGTCCGTTGATTGAACGCCGCGGCAAAGCTTACCGCCAGGCTGCCGAAAAAGTTGAAAAAGACAAAGCTTACACGCTTGCCGATGCTATCAAACTTGCTACCGAAACCAATCCGAGCAAATTTGACGCTAGCGTTGAAGTTCACGTTCGTTTAGGCGTCGATCCGCGTCAAGCCGACCAAAATATTCGTTCGACCGTAGTCCTGCCTCACGGTACCGGCAAGACTGTTCGGGTAGCCGTTTTCGCAGCTGATACTGATGCCGACAAAGCCAAAAAAGCTGGTGCCGATCTGGCTGGTGATGAAGCTATCGTCAAACTTCTTGACAAGGGTACGCTTGATTTTGACGTCTTAATCGCTACGCCGGCCTACATGCCAAAGCTCGGTAAGTACGCTCGTTTGCTCGGCCCGAAAGGCTTGATGCCGAACCCGAAGAGCGGTACTGTCTCGACCGACGTCGCCAAAGCTACCGAAGAAGCCAAAGCTGGCAAGGTAGAATATCGTGTCGACAAGCAGGCTGCTATCCATTTAAGTGTTGGTAAAGTTAGCTTCGGTGCTGAAAAATTGCTTGAAAACGCCAATACCTTCTTTGCTAGCTTGCAGGCGCAGAAGCCATCCTCTATTAAGGGTGTTTACATTAAATCGGTTGCCGTCGCTACTACTATGGGCCCCGGTATCAAAGTTGATTATCAAGCAAAATAAACTCATATAATTTCAGAGCGAGACCTAGCATCTCGCTCTATTTTTAGAAGGAGGGGAGGAATGAGACAATATCTTGATTTACTTGACCGTATTCTAGCAGAAGGCGTCGAAAAGAGCGACCGGACAGGTACTGGTACGCTCAGCATCTTCGGACATATGATGCGTTTTGATTTGCGCGAAGGCTTTCCACTACTTACTACCAAAAAACTCTTTACCAAAGGTATCTTCGGCGAGTTAATTTGGTTTTTACGCGGCGATACCAACGTGCACTGGCTGCAAGAACGCGGAATTCATATCTGGGACGAGTGGGCTAACGAGAATGGTGATCTTGGTCCGGTTTACGGTGCGCAGTGGCGGGCATGGTCAGCGCCTAATGGTGAACATATTGACCAGATTGCTAACGTCATTAACCAGCTGCGCGTCAACCCAGACTCGCGGCGGCTAATCGTTACCGCTTGGAATCCTGCCGAAGTAAACAACATGGCTTTGCCGCCATGCCATATGTTATTTCAATTCTATACCACACCCGCTGATTCCAATGACTCTGATCAGCGGCGCTGGTTATCGTGCCGGCTTGATCAGCGATCGTGCGATACATTTCTGGGCGTCCCATTCAATATTGCTAGCTATGCATTATTGACTATGATAATTGCACAGCAGGTTGATATGCGGCCGCGTGAATTTGTTTGGATGGGCGGCGATGTTCATTTGTATTTGAATCATCTCGAGCAAGCAAAACTTCAGTTGACACGCCAACCGCGTCCGTTACCAACTCTCGATATCACACCAAAACCATCAATCGATGATTATGATCTTGATGATTTCAAGTTAAAAAACTACGATCCATGGCCAGCCATCAAAGCGCCAATTTCAGTCTAAATATTACTGCATGGCAAGACTACTTTTCATATATCGCAAATATATAAGGATAAGTGTTAGTATCATCAGCAGCATGTGATTCTTCTGATGTTTTTCGCCAAGTATCGTCAAGCTCGGGGAAAAATGTATCCGCTGGAAGCTCTGCGTCGACTTCTGTAGCGTATATTCTACTTACCACATTTGATTTGAGTGCTGTCGCGTAAACGGTTGCTCCACCAATGATGTATATTGTATCTTTGCTTGCCATTTGCAAAGCATTTTCTAACGAGCTAGCTGTAGAGATACCGTCCAGCTTGGAATGAGTTAATACGATATTTTGGCGATTTGGTAGCGGACGGCCAATAGATTCATAAGTTTTACAGCCCATAATTACTGTACTGCCAGTGGTTAATTGGCGAAAATGCTGTAAATCTGCTGGCAAACTGCGCCCCCACGGCAGTTTGTTGTCAATGCCAATACCGCGCCGGCGATCGTAGGCGACTACTATGCTGCACTGTTTTTTCTGATCGCGTTCCATCAACTTAATCATATCATATGCTAGTTGTGTAAGCGGTAGCGGTGAATGTATAATGAAAAGACATGAAAACAGATTCGACCGAATTATCATCGCCAACTGGCATTTATAGCGATAGAGAAATTGCAGCCGCACTAGCAGATGGTCATATCGTTTGCGACCCAGCGCCAGCGCGTATCAATGGTAGCAGTGTTGATGTAACGCTTGGCTATTATTTTTATAGAGCTGGCAGTCAGGGGAAGGAAAGGTTATTTAATCCATTCGACGAAACTGACGTTCGGCGCTACTTTGGTGAATACAAAATTGCTAAACCGTGGCGCGAAGTTCGCTGTCGAATTACTGATCAAGGTGTCGCTGGCATTGATAGCATCAAAGGTATTAATGACAATCATCCGGTCATCGTCTTGCGGCCAAACGAGCGAATCCTGGCTCATACTCATGAATTTATTGGCATTCTGCCGCCAGGTACTACCAGTATGCAGGCTCGTAGTACTACTGGCCGTATTGGCATCTCGGCTTGCTACTGCGCTGGTTGGGGTGATCCAGGCTATATTAACCGCTGGACTATGGAGGTTCATAATCTCAACGAAAATGAGTACATTGTGCTGCCAGTTGGCTATCGTATAGCGCAAATTGTCTTTAGTGCTACCGGACCAGTGGCTACCGAATATGCCAAAGCCTCTGGTAATTACCAGGCTGATGTTAGCGCTGACCTTGCTGCTGTTAAAGCTGCCTGGCGGCCGTGGATGTTATTGCCGCGAGCTTATGCTTCGCCGGTAGAATTACCGCAACCTGTCGCTGGTCTTAGCGAAGGATTACTGTAAAGGCCGGAGATTGTGTAATGAGCGGTACTTATATCGTCATCGAAGGTAACGACGGTACAGGCAAATCAACCCAAGCTGAATTGCTAGCTGATTACTGCCGCCAGCAAGGCCGGGAAGTGATAATTGTAGAGGAGCCTGGCAGCGACGACCCAGGCAAAACTACGCCCATTGCTTACTATCTGCGCTCACTAATCAAAAACGGCACTCTAGTCCGTGATCCTGAAATCAACTTAGCACTATTTAGTGCTGCTCGCCGCGAACTATGGCAACAAAAAATTGCGCCAGCCTTAAATCGCGGCGCTGTTGTCATTTCGGCGCGTAACTATATTTCAACTTTAGCTTATCAAGGTTATGGCGAGGGAGTTAATACGGATCATATTATGGCAATTACTAAACTTTTTACAGACGAACGTTACATGAAGCCGGATTTCATTATTATTTTGACCCTTGACAACGAGAGCGAACGTAAAAAACGAATTACTAAGCGTAGCCAAAGTCTAGACACTTCAGATGCTTTCGAATCGCGTAGTAGTAATTTTCAGAAACGCATTGATGCTGCATATCGTACAATTGCTAGCGAATTGCCCTCGTCTTATGTCATAGAATGTTACGACAATGGCCATTGCAAGACAGCCGAGCAAATAAGCGTTGAAATTCAATCAATTGTTAAGCAGTTATAATTCAATTATATACAGCTCTTGCAAAAGGTGTTCAAGTTCATGGAATAACTTCTCGCCGCCTTCGTCTGATTGGCCGTTGGTTTCATAGCTATTAGGATTCAAGCGGCTCATGCGATCATGGATATCGTTGAGGACTCCTACGAATAGTTTGCGCGTTTTACGAGCTTCTTCGTCCAACTCTTGCTTTTTAGGATCGTCATCGGGCAGCTTGTAGTAGCCTTCCTTTTTGAGTTTAGTATCAATATGTTTGTAAGCAATATGTGCAATGTCGCCAGTTCGCGATCGTTGGCGCTCATCTTTGGTTAAAAACTGAAACTCAATAGGAATGTTGATTATTTCGCCAGGTTTATACGGATGTTCTTGTCTTGCGATAAATGTTACCTTTGAAACTTCCATCTTTTTGTATCCTTTTTTTTCGATGTCCGCTTTAGTTTGTTCTTTTATGTGAATTTGCGATTTGTCTATGCCAGCTTCGGCTAAAGTTTGGGTCATAGTCTGGACGTAATTGCTAGCGCCCTGGACGTAGATGGCAGATTGTTTACTAGCTGCCTTTTGCAGTTCGACATTTGGCAGGGCAGAAAGGATTTGCACTATTTCGGTAAAGTTTTTCGCCGATGATTCCAAGTCTGGTGAGATATCCATCATGGCAAATGGATCCATAGGCATATTGCCGTTGTCGCGATCTGATTTATCAGCAAGTGAACCGACAGATTTCACGCGGTAATTGCCAGAGGTTAGGCTGCCGCTGGGTAGTTGGGCTGCGAACTCGCCAACTACGGCAGGACATTCTCCGCTGTAATCGGGGCCGATTACAAGCGAAACATCGTATTTATCGCCAAAAATACTCTCCAATATACGTCTGACGCCGACTGTCTTTATATTAAACAACATGTCTCTTGCTTGCTTTATCGAAGCAAATTTGTTCAACTTCTCGAGGCGGATGCGTTTTGCTAGGCCTAGTAGTTTCGAGCCTAAAGCTTCTAGCCCTAATACTTCGCACAGCGGAGCATAGAACGACTCCGCTTCTAAAACATCTTGCAACAGCGCGGACTCCCGGTTGGATACTGGATGTTCCAAATTATCAATTAATTCGCAAGCTTTAATAATCACAGATTCGATATTTACAGTTTGCAAGAAATCTTTCATGTATTCTGGGTCAATACGAGCCTCTGATACAGCCCAAGCTTCTCTTGGAACGACGCCTTCGTACCTATCGGAAATGACGCTGGCTATATCTTTGCGGCGATTATTCTCATCTGGCAAGCTTGCAGCGGTCTCGTCGGCTAATGTTTTCCGATGTCTGCCAGCTGCCACCTCAATCTCGTCGAAATCTGACAAGATATCCCGCATATAGCGTGATTTATCATGGGGGATTCTGGGGTCGGTAAAGTATTTTAACAGCGCTAGTCCGGCAGCATCGCGCGATTCTTGGCTATATTTTCCGTCTGGGTTGCGGAATCGGGATACGATATCATGCAGCATGATCGCATCGCGCGTATCAGGCATAAGATCGCCGGCAAAAGCCTTAACTAATCCATAAACTCTATGAGCATGCTCAATCAGATCAGGACGCTCCCGCGAGGCTGCTCTTAGGTAATTAATAGCCAGGCTGTCAACTAGATCGTCTGAATTATATTTCTCTGGATATTGTTGACTAGAAAACCCCTGCTTGTCAGCAGGGTCAAGCGTATCATATCCCCTTGTACGAACACCAGGGCTTGTCTTCGTTCTCACGAATCTCTATTGTACCAGAAACGCCTAAATATGTCAAGCATTTACTATTGTGTAATGCAGCAAAATTTGCTATAATAGATATTAGACATTGCCAGAGACAGCGGCCGCAGGAGCAATTCTGCTTAATATGCCGCCGAGGGAATCAACTTTTCCTGTAATATAGTCTTTGGCGAGCGCCAAAGTTTTTTGTTGCTCGCCGAATGTCGCCCCTTAACAATACGATCGCATAAATATCAAATAAACCAAAGGAGTATTATCAATGGCAATTTCCAAAGATAAGAAACAAGCTTTGGTTGCAGAGATGAGCGAGTTGTTTGCTAGCGCAAAAGCTATCGCCGTGGCTAAATACCAGGGCACTAGCGTAGCTGAATTGCAAGAGCTGCGCAAAGCTGCTCGCGAAAATGGCGTGGTCGTCAAAGTTGTCAAGAACCGCTTGGTGCGCGTAGCTTTTGCCGCTAGCGAGACGTTCAAAGAGACTGATACTTCTGCGCTGCAAGGCCAGCTAATTTATGCTGTTTCTAGCGACGACGAGGTGATGGCTGCTAAAGTCCTTAACGACTTTGCAAAGACTCATCCTAGCGTCGAACTAGTCGCTGGATTCAGCGGTGAAGGCCTGGCTCAGAGCGCTGCCGATGTGGTAGCTCTGGCTGGCTTGCCGAGCAAGAATCAGCTCATCGCCGAGGCTGTGGCACAACTGCTCAGTCCGGTACACGACGTTACCAACGCGCTCTCTGGCAATCTGCATGCATTGCTGGACGGCGTGGCAGACAAAGCAACCGCTTAAGCAACCAATCTAATTAAAATTTAACTACAAGGAGAATTACTATGGCAGACCTAAAGAAACTTGCCGAAGAGCTGACTAAATTGACAGTTCTCGAAGTAAATGAATTAAAGAATATCCTCAAAGAAGAATACGGCATCGAGCCAGCTGCTGCCGCAGTTGCCGTTGCTGGTCCAGCTGCCGACGCTGGTGCGGCCGCCGCTGATGAAAAGACTGAATTTACTGTCACCTTGAAAGACGCTGGCAGCCAAAAAGTCGCCGTCATCAAAGCTGTCAAGGAACTAACCGGCCTTGGTCTCGGCGAGGCGAAAGCTTTGGTTGATAACGCGCCAAGCCCAATCAAAGAAAAAGTCAGCAAAGACGAGGCCGAAGCTGCCAAGAAAGCCTTGGAAGAGGCTGGCGCTACCGTCGAAGTCGCTTAATCTCGAATATATTTCCAGATTCGCACGATCGTATTGTTTTAGAAAACGCCTCCAAAATCTGGGGGCGTTTTTGTATGCCTAAAACGGTCGACGATTTTTACAACGACTTTGCGTTCATATCTGTTAAACTTGTGGAAAGATGGCCTAAAGGGTTGACGTGATATCCTGATGCGTTATAATTGGAATGATATTATAAAAACATACAAAGGATTGCGAGACTAGTATGTCAGAATTACCAGAGAAACAAGTCAAGCGGCTCAAGATGCTTATTCAAGACGCCGAGACTAATTTGGCTGCTGCCAAAGAGCTACTAATTAGCATAATGGGCGAAGACGGGCAAGTCGTGATGCCAACTAATAGCCGCGAGGATGTCTCAGGCAAAGTTATCGAGGGTGTTTTCGACGGCCAGACGATGGTCGGTCCAGATGGCAAAAATTACCCGGTACCGGCTAATTATGCTAGCAAGTCTAAGCTAGTTGAGGGCGATATCCTCAAACTAACTATCGCTGATGATGGCGGTTTCATTTATAAGCAAATTGGCCCGGTTGCCCGCAAGCAAGTTATCGGTACGCTTACGCAGCATGACGGCGCCTACTATGTTGAAGCGCAAGGTAAAGAGTATCGGATTTTGCTAGCGAGCGTGACCTATTTCCGTATCAATGTTGGCGATCAGGTTACTATTATTGTGCCAGAAGACAATCCTGATGCCACCTGGGCGGCAGTTGAAGCAGCTCTATAATCTATAAGTTTGGATCATCACAAATAGGGGTATTAATGCATGATTTAGGCGAGGGAACTTTTCGGTTTACACGGGTCAGCTACGATCCTAGTAGTAACTTGCCGTATTTGCGCGTCATGGATGATGGCGGTAAGTTCTGGCGTATGCAGCCGCAAGGCGAATTTACTCTATCATTTGATACTAGCACCAAAAAATGTATTGGTTGGTACGATTTGGCAGCTAAGCAATGCCATCGCTGTCCTGGCGACCGCCAGCTTGATGATAAATACGAGCAATGTCCAGAGTGCCAGCAAAAGACTGGTTTCAATCCAGCGTTCTACAATACTACCAATATCAGCCAACAGCAGGCTGAGCTGAATCAGCAGCCGCATATCTTATACTTAGCTTATTTCTCGCCAGAGGTGATAAAGGTTGGCATTTCTTATGCTGAACGCAAACTAGCGCGATTGTTAGAACAAGGTGCCCGCAATGCTGCTATCCTTGAAGTATTTCCTAGCGCTAACATCGCTCGCCAATACGAAGCGAAGATCGCCCGGCTGCCAGGTCTTTGCGAGAGTGTGCAGCTGCGCAAGAAAGCAACAATTCTAGCAAATGAGCATTACGATCCGACGCTAGCCGAGCAGAAATTACACCAAACAATCCAGCGGATCGCAGAGCAGTTAGGCGTTAAATTTGATAACAGCGAGTTCTTAAATTTATCGCCATACATGCTAACTATCGAACCAAAAAGCGATGATCTAACGGAAATAACCGAGCCAAAAATCGCTGGACGCTTCGCAGGGCTAATTGGTGGTATGCTAATTATGCAGCAAAATAGCCGCTTTATTTTCTTATCAATCAAAAAATATATCGGATACGATATGACCATTAGCCGTACTGTTGAGCAGCTAGATCTAGCGCCAGTTCAAGCTTCGCTATTTTAATCGCTGATTCTGCGCTATAATATAACAAATGGGTAAGGCTTTATATCGGAAATATCGCAGCCGGTCGCTGAGCGAGATTGTCGGTCAGCCGCATATTACGGCGATTTTAGAGCGGGCAATTGCTAACGGAACGACGGCGCACGCTTATTTATTGACAGGGCCGCGCGGCGTTGGTAAAACGTCGATTGCGCGGATTCTGGCACACGAAATTAATCGCTTGCCGTACCGCGATGAGTCAACTCATCTCGACATTATCGAGATTGATGCAGCCAGCAATAATTCAGTTGAAGATATCCGTGATTTGCGTGAGAAGGTTCAGATTGCGCCCGTTAGCGCCCCCAAAAAAATCTATATTATTGACGAGGTTCACATGCTGAGCAAATCAGCGTTCAATGCACTGCTCAAAACGCTTGAAGAACCGCCCGAGCACGCTGTGTTTATCCTAGCAACCACTGACGCTGATAAATTGCCAGCTACAATTCTTAGTCGTGTCCAACGCTTTAATTTCCGGACAATTAGCCAAGACGAAGTTGCCGCACATTTGCGTACCATTGCTGATGCCGAGCAGATTTCTATTGACGACGACGCCCTGCAGCTAATTGCCCGCTATGGGCAGGGAAGTTTCCGCGATAGTATTAGCCTGCTAGATCAAATGCGAAATTTAAGCAGCGAGACAGTCACTGCCGCTATGGTCGAAGATTCGCTAGGCTTAGCAAGTACGGCTGAGGTTCGACAGCTGCTAGAGGCTTATTGCGCGGGTGATTTACAAACTATCGCCGACACCTTGCGCGCGCTTGAGCATAGAGGCGTGCCAGCCAATGCTATCAGCGAGCAATTACTGCACGAAATCCGCAGCGACATCATCAATAAATCTAATTGCTTGCCGCTGGCCGACAAATTATTATCAAATCAGAAAACCGCTTGGCCGTATGTCAAATTGCTGATAGCGCTTGGTTCTAATACAAATGTTTCTAATTCTGATATTCCTGCGGAGTCAACGCCAGCGCAGCCGGAATCAGCGCAACCAATGGCCGTGAACGAACCAGCGCCTGTTTACGCGCCGCAGCCAGCTAGCGATACTCCGCAAAAAAAGAAGAAAAATGTCCAGCCAAATCAAACAGCTAATTTTGACTGGTCAAAATTTCTTGAGGCTGTTCACGCAGAATCCACTGGCGCCTATAGTTATCTCGCGAAGGGCGGCTACGAATTAGACGATCAGCAGTTAACGATTTTTGCTGGTAAGAAATTTGCTAAAAATCAAATCGAAAAGTCGCTGCCAGTGCTTGCTGGCGCTCTACAGGCACAAAATCTTGACCGTGAAATTATCATCAGCGCTAAGCCAAAACCGCCAAAAGATAGTCAAACTGCCGCCGTTCTTGATATCATGGGCGGAGGAGAAGAGGTGAATTTGTAATGGCCAAGCAAAAAGAAGTCGCTGCCAAAATACCGCCGCAGAGTATCGACGCCGAGATGAGCTTGCTCGGAGCAATTTTGATTGACGACGACGTGCTAGCGGATGTCAGCGAGACGGTAAAACCGCAGGATTTTTACGACAAACGGCACCAGCTGATTTTTAAAAGTATGATGCGCCTGTACGAGCAGCACAAGCCGGTCGACCTCTTGACTCTAACCGAGGAGCTCAAGAAAACGGATAATTTCGAGACAGTTGGCGGCTCGACGTACTTAACCGAACTAACCAACTATGTACCTACGGCTGCTCACGCTGCTAGCTATGCTGAAATCGTTGCTCAGAAAGCTGTTCGCCGGCGCCTAATCAAAGCTAGCGGCGAAATCAGCGAGTTAGGATTCGACGAAGAAACACCAACCCAAGAAATCCTCGAAAAAGCCGAAGCTGAGCTATTCAACGTCTCTGACCAAACGATTAAGCAAGACCTAGTCAGTATCGAAACTATCCTCGACGAGAGTTTCTCGCGTATCGAGGAGCTACACCGCAATAAAGGCCAGCTGCGCGGTATCCGCACCGGCTATCAAGATCTCGATAATATGACCGCCGGCTTACAGCGCAGCGACTTGATTATCCTGGCAGCCCGGCCAGCTATGGGCAAGACTGCGTTTGTGACTAACTTGGCATACAATGTGGCGACTATTGCTAAACTGCCAGTGTTATTCTTTAGTCTCGAGATGAGTAAGCAGCAGCTAATCGATCGTATGCTGGCTGATGCTGCCGGTGTTGATAGCTGGAATATTCGTACTGGTAATCTCAGTGATGACGACTTTGCGAAAATCAGCGAAGCCATGGGCGAAATGGCTGAAGCGCCGATTTATATTGATGACACGCCAGCACTTAGCGTTCTCGGTATGCGCACCAAAGCCCGCCGAATCGCGCATAATCAAACGCTCGGGTTAATTGTCGTCGACTATCTGCAGTTGATGCAGGCCAATGGTAATTACAACGGCAATCGCGTCCAAGAAGTTAGCGAAATTAGCCGCGGCTTGAAGATCATTGCTCGCGAACTAAATGTGCCGGTAGTAGCGCTTAGCCAGCTTAGCCGGTCAGTTGAGAACCGTACGCCACCAATTCCGCAGCTGGCTGACCTGCGCGAGTCGGGAAGTATCGAACAAGATGCTGATATTGTTACTTTTATTTATCGCCCTGGCTATTACGAACCAGACAATCCAGATGTCGCCAATATTACTGACCTAATCATTGCCAAGCACCGCAATGGCCCGGTTGGCAAAGTTCAATTATACTTCCATCCAGAGCGCCTGCGGTTCATGTCACTTGATAAGCGCCACGAATAGCCTCTCGCGTGATATAATCATAATTAGTATGCGTAAACCTGCGGACTATACTTTATATAAATATCGCTATGTTTTGAGTTATTTTTGTATCGCTGTAATTTTGGTGGCAGTGCTGTGGGTCGGCGCACTGTATACTCCCGGTGGTTTGCGCGAGCAAGAAATCAAATCTGTCAGCCAGGCTAGCATGTTGTCGCGCCAAACTCTTGAGCCGTCGATGGTGGTAAATCTACCGTATTATCTACTGCAGCGGCTATCAATTTTTGTGTTTGGCGTTAGCGAATTTTCGATTAAACTACCGTCAATTGCGCTCGGCACCTTGACGATGCTGGGCATTTTCATGTTGATTCGCGCTTGGTTCAAGCCTAATGTTGCTGTTATTTCGACGGCTGTATTGGCGACTTCAACGCATTTTCTGTTTCAGGCGCAAGACGGTACGCCCGGTATTGCCTTTAGCGCTGTCGCGGTATGGCTGATGGTTGCGGGTATGTATGTAACGCGCGGCAAACATTTTCATACATTCTGGAAAGTGCTTGGCGGCGTGTTGATGAGCGTCGCGCTTTATTTGCCGATGGGCGTATATCTGGATTTAATTATAATTATCGTAGCCTTAGTTCATCCGCATATCCGAGCGATTATCAAGCGGCTGCCCAAGAAAAAACTACTCATTGCACTGCTGGTCGGCTTGGCTGCGATGGCGCCGCTAGTTTATGCCTTAATATTAGAGCCAAAAGTTATTGGCAAGGTGCTGCTCGGTTTGCCGTCAGACTTCGTGCATCTCAAAACTAATGCGCTACTTTCGAGCCTTAGTCTGTTTGGTTTTGCTGCTACTGATAGTGCTGCTGATGGTCTACTGAGACCGGCCTATGCTATGCCGTTGGCGGCTATTGCCCTGCTAGGTTTTTGCCGCTTATTAGCAACACATTATACAGCGCGCAGTTATGTTACTATCCTGATGAGTTTGGTTATGATGCCGCTTACCTTGCTTAATTATAATAATCAGTATGTAATATTTGTTCTGATGGTAATTGCAGTTGCTACTGGTTTTGATTTCTTGATTCGCTACTGGTATCGGCTATTTCCTTGCAATCCATATGCTCGCGTTGCGGGTTTGCTGCCATTGAGTGTGCTAGTTAGCGGATTGATTTATATTAGCGTTAATCAATATTTTAACGGGTATACGTACAATCCGGCTGTTGTTCGCGCCTACAACAGTGACCTATCGCTAGTTAATGCCCAATTGCAGCACCAAAAAAGTATGACGCTCTTGGCTGATGCGGATGAGGCGCCTATTTATAATCTAGTCGCTCACTATAATAAATCTTTGACGGTTGCTACCGAGCTTAATTCCGAAGCAGCCCAAACGGTGGCGACACGTGCCGCCCGCCGCAAGATTCCGAAAAACTGGCAGCTAGAGAGTATTATAACTAACACCCGTGCCCAAAATGGCGACCGGCTCTATGTCTACAAAAAATTGCCGTAATAAGTTATAATTGGTAGAGTTAATTTCTGAAGAAGGGGAGTCAAAATGGCCTTGAATCAAATGAAAATGTTGAATGATTTGCGCAAAGCGCAGAAAGCTTTAGCCAAAGAAATCGTCGAGGTTGAGGCGGGCGATGGTGCGGTTATCGTTCAAATCACCGGCGAGCTCAAGATCAAATCGATTAAGATTAATCCAGAATACGTTGATCTAGATGATATCCACCAGCTTGAACACTGGATTGAGATTGCTATCCGCGACGGTATGGCTAAAGCACAAGAAATTGCTGCCGAAAAGATGAAACCGCTGATGGGCGGGCTAGGAAGTCTCGGATTATAAACTAATGGCTCTATTGCCAAGCGCGCTTGAGCGTGTTATTGAGGAGTTGGGTCATTTGCCAGGCGTTGGGCCGCGGACGGCTGAGCGCTATGCTTATTTCTTGCTAAAAAACGATTCTCGCACTACTGAAGCGCTAGCGAATGCCTTGCGGCAGTTGCATACTCAGGTCAAAAGTTGCCCGAAAACTTTCGCGCTAATTGACGCTGACCAGGAAATCTCGCCCTTGTATAGCGATCCGAAACGCGATCGCCAGCAAGTTGCCGTTGTTGAAGAGCCGCTAGATATAGTGGCGTTAGAACGCACCGGGCAATTCCAAGGTACTTATCACGTATTGGGCGGAACGATTTCGCCGATTGACGGCGTCGGGCCAGAACAGCTTCATATACCTGAGTTATTGCAGCGATTGCGCGACGATAACGTCGAGGAGGTTATTATCGCCACCAACGCTAGCGTCGAGGGCGAATCAACGGCGCTATTCATCCAGCGCCAAATCAAGGAATCGCACCTAGCTACCAAGGTCTCTCGTTTAGCTCGCGGTATTCCTGTGGGCGTCGATCTAGAGTATGCCGATCAAATTACCCTCGGGCACGCCTTGGAAGGTCGCAGATTTTTGTAGATTTATAATATAGCATAAAAATAGCCCACCGAACGGACTCAAGCCGGAACTGGGAGCCTCAACCCAGCAAGGGCGACTTTCGCCCTAAACTAACTTTGAGCAAAAGTTAATATATGTCATACTTGTTCGAGTATGTCAAAGATTTTTCGAAATTTGCGGTTTTTGTGCTGTGGCGCTCCACTTTTCGCGCCGTACAGTTGGTGCCAAGTGCTATAATGGTTACGTAAGGAGGTGTAATATACTACTAACATTTTTCTCGCGGGCGGGCGAAAATTACGGTGTTGATGACACTGAAGTTGGCAATACGGAGGTAATTGCTGGTTATATCAAGGATTATTTCGGCGATAAAATCGACGTTTTCAAGCTGGAGCCGGTAAATCTGTATCCGGATAATTATCAAGAATGTACTGAAGTTGCCAAGCGCGAAAAAGCTGAAAACGCGCGGCCAGCATTCCAAGGCGAGATAGATTTGGCTGCTCATGATAATATTTTCTTGGGCTATCCGATTTGGTGGGGCGAGCCGCCGATGATCATCAATACTTTTTTAGAGAAGTATGACTTTGCCGGCAAAACAATCATTCCATTCAATACGCACGCCGGTTCTGGCGCAGCTGGCTCGTACAAGGCGATCAAAGAAAAGCTGTCAGACGCCAACGTCAATACTAACGGCTTGGCGATTATGGGTACTGATGTTAGAACTCAGTCCGCGAAGGATGCTGTCGAGGTGTGGCTAAAGGAATTAGGGTTTTAAGATTATGAATAAGGATGAATTCGCTGCTCAGACGCCGTTTCCGATTGGGCAGGCAAATGATGATTATGCGCAGTATTTCACCGGACAAAGCTATCTGCAGCCGTTGTCGCAGCAGCAAGTTAATATTTTTAATGTCACGTTCGAGCCGGGTTGCCGCAATAATTGGCATATCCACCATGCAACGAGCGGCGGCGGACGGATTTTGATTTGTGTGGCTGGTCGCGGTTACTATCAAGAATGGGGCAAGGACGCCATCGAAATGAAACCGGGCGATTGCATTAACGTACCAGCTAATGTAAAGCATTGGCATGGCGCAGCGCCAGACAGCTGGTTCCAGCATCTGGCGGTTGAAGTACCAGGTGAGGATACATCAAACGAATGGTGCGAGCCGGTTTCTGATGAAGAATATAGCAAGCTGAAATAGGGAATGGAGATTAGAATATGAGTCAAAAAGTAACCGCTGGGCGCGATAATTTGGGTGAGTTAGCGCCGCAATTTGCCGCGTTGAACGATGACGTGTTATTTGGCGAGGTCTGGGCGCGCGAAGCAGAATTATCACCGCGTGATCGCAGTTTGGCGACGGTTTCGGCGCTGATTGGCGCTGGCATTTTAGACAGCTCACTCAAAGCGCACTTGCAAAAAGCACTTGATAACGGTGTTGAGCGCAGCGAGCTGGTCGAGGTAATCACTCAGCTTGGCTTTTACACTGGCTGGCCGAAAGCTTGGGCGGCATTCCGGTTGTTGAAAGAAATTTTGGCGGAGGCAGAGTAGCTATTTAGATAAATAGACCAAGCCGTCAGTATTTAGACGGCTTAGTTTTCAGTGTAAATTTGTCAGTTTAATTTTTTATTTCTTTGACTTTTTGTTCTGCTTTGACTTTACAATTGGCGAAGCAACAGCACAGCCAATCGCGCCAAGTATTGACACGACGGCGATTTGGCGCATAATATATTTGCCTCTGCCGAATGGGCCTTCTTCCCACGCCATATGAGCTTTCAAACTTTCTGAAGTTATCGGGCAATTTTTCTTAGTGTCTTTGAATCCGGAACTTGGCTGGCCGTTTTTGGCGCAAACGTATTCTGGTTCTGGTCCGGACGGCGGTATGCAGCTGACAGCAATTAATACTGCCGCAATAGCCGCAAGCGATCCAGCGATGATTAATAGTAATTTTGGTGTTTTCATAAAACCTCCTCAATTTAACAAAGCTTACAGATATTGTAACACGAGGTTTACCTGTTAATAATTTTTAACCTGCTATGTCAAGCAAATCGCAATACGCTAAACCTATATTGACTGAATGAGTTGCTGGTAAATGCCGTGCGTCTGTCTAATTCTTGCTACTGATACCGATTCGTTTACGGTGTGCGCTTGGTCGAAATCGCCAGGACCGTAGATGACAGTCTCTGCGCCAATGGCCTGGAAGAAGGCTTGATCGGTGCCGCCGTAGCTGACTGCTGTCTCAGCTTCTGGTAGCAAGCGCTGCATGGTTTTCAAGATTTTGGCGTTTGTATCGCACAAAGCAGACGGCACAGGTGTAGCGGGATGTCGCCATGTGCAATCGTAGCGGGCAGCTATCTCGTCAACCCACTTCTCAAAGTCTGCGTCCAGGGGCGGTGTGGTACGGATATCGACCATCACAGAGCTAACGCCAGCTGTTTTGTTGTTAGAGTATGACCCTGCAGGTTCAACGCGCGTTGGCGTGAAGCTAGGAGCACCCAAAATATCGTGGCTATAGGCGGCATGAAGCTGCTCGCGAATCTCTGGCAAATCATTCAGGAACGACACCACGGCTGGTAGCGAACTATCGTAATAAGCGCTCTCTTGCGAGGCGTGGCTTGATGTGCGCTCAAAGATAAATTCAACAAACTTGTTGCCGCGATGTCCGATCTCGATGCGATTATCCGTCGGTTCGGCGATGGCGCAGCTAGCCTCCTCGTACTGTGTCTTTTCTGAAAAATACTTCGCAAAATCAGCTGACCCAGCACCATCAATCTCTTCGCTAGCAACGGCGACGCACCACACATCAAGATCATCGCGCCGGTTATTTGCGTATTCGGCGGCGGCTATCATTTGTAGAGCGACGCCAGCTTTCATGTCGGTGGCGCCTAGACCATACAGCCGGCCGTTCATAACGTATGGTTGCCACGGACTCTGCCGCCAAGCCGACTCATCGCCAGGAGAAACCGTATCAACATGTCCGCACAGAATAAGGGCGCGCTGTGCCGGCTGGTTGGTGGCGCGAATAAGTACAGTAGTAAAACGTTTCTCGGTAATAACCTTATCGAAATTCACCGATTGCATCCATGACGCGACGAAGTGCAAAATCTCGGTCTCGTTGCCTGATATCGACGGGATGGCTATCAGTTGCTCGGTTAATTCAATAATATCTAGCCGTCTGCGTTTTGCGTCTTGTTCCATACCATTACGGTATCACAACAGCCATGCTTTTTGCTACCCTGACCATACAACGGACACTCTTGGCATAATTCCAATGCCTCTGGGGGCACTTCGTCTGCTGATTCTATCTCGCGCCCGCCAAGCCGTTTGGCTATAGGCAGGCTATCTGAATTACAAAATGCATAAGGTGTAATTCCTTCGTCTTGCATTGCCTTAATAATTCTTTCAAATAAAATCGTTCCGACGCCGTGACCGCGTAGGCTATCGTCGACTTTGAGCGAGCCGACTTCAGACATTAGACGGGCGCCGTGCTTGATTGGTTCCATCGCTCCAACGTATCCGACTACATTGTTCGTGATAAAGCTAGCGTCTATAATGTCTTCAGCTTCAGGCAGTCGCAAGGCTACGATACCAGTGTACTTACCAGCGATATCCGCATAAGATACAGGTAGCATCTGCTTATCGCCTGGTTTGCGGCGGTTGACTAACTTAGCAATCGCTTCTATAGCAGTGGACGCCTTATCGTCGCCTAAGTGCAAAGTTAGTTCGCCTAGAGGCATAATCAACAGTTTAACTTCCGCTTCTTTCGACTTTGGGGCGGTGGTGATTACTTCAGCCATATCTTTATATTATAGCATAAATATTATAGAAATACAAGGGCAGCTAATGTGCTAGTGGCGGCAATGAGATATAATAAATGCTATGAATAATAAGCAAACTCCTGAACTTAATAAAGTTAAACTATTGGTTCGTGAATTACTGGGCGGCGACACCTCAGGACACGCTGACGATCATGTCGAGCGGGTGGCGCTGCTGGCGGAGCGTTTTGCTAGCGAATGCAGTGAGCCAGTGGATCTGCAAGAGGTGCTGTTGACGGCTTGGCTGCATGACGTAGATGACTATAAATTAGTCGGCAAGGCGCAGGCAGAGAAATTGACGAACGCAGTAAATATTATGACGCAAGCAGAAGTGGCTGATGATCTAAGTCGGGCGGTGCTAGAAAATGTTGCGGCGATTGGTTATAGCAAACGACTGAACGGCAAACAGCCGCAGCGGCTGGCGGGGCAGCTGGTGTCCGGCGCTGGTATGTGCGACGCTATCGGTGCAGTTGGGATTGAGCGGGCGCTGGTCTATGCTTGCCATCACGGCGGGCGGATTTTTGATCCCGCGGTTTGGCCGAATGTTAATCTGGCGGCGCACGAATATAATGCTGACGGCAATACGCATGATACCGACGGCTTCATCAATCACTTTTTTGAAAAGCTGCTGAAACTGAAAGACTTGATGCTGACCAAGCCAGGACGAATAGAGGCGGAAAACCGCCAGCAAATTATGGTTGATTTCTTGCGCCATTATTTCCGCGAGAAGAATGCGCTGGAGTGGAGCGAGTTTTTAGAAGAATACTTACGCCGTTGATAGGTAGCTGAAGTACTTCCTTGTTTATTCCGATTCTCTGCCTGGAAAGTTGGTACCCAAAATTTTTAAGCCGGCGTCGACGACCAATTGGCAGGCTTGCCGTTGCGAGAGGGGAGCGAGGTGCTTGTTTTCGCCGCTTGGATGGAGTGAATGGCCAGCTCCTGGTATGACGATAGCTCGTTGTCTGGCTCCGTGTAATCCGCGCAGTTGCCAACTTCGCCTCCAGCTGCTAACAATTAACGGAGTATTAGTATTCCAGTCTCTTTCTGCTGCAATTACTGCTGCGCGGCCAATTTCGACTGATTGGTGTAGTTGCTTTTCTAGATCGCGAGTTTCTTGGATATCATGAAAATACTTCTGAGGAATAGGAAGCCATTCGTGGTGTAGAACGCTGAAATCACCTATCTTGCCGTCTGGAAATGTCGGACATTGCATCTCTGTATCATTATGGCGTCGTCGTTTTCTAGAATTTGGCAGTTTAATTACTTCGTCGGGGTTTGGTAATGGGGGCGAAAAGGTTACAAGCGCTGCGTTTATGTTTTCTTCTGTCATGGACAATAATGCCTGATGGGCAGCGATTGTACCCATACACTGAGCTATTAGTAATACAGGACCTTCTTCGCCTTTCTCTTTGGCTCCGTCAGACATGTTATCCATTATTTCTTCATATTGCTCTGAGGGAGAGCGGACGCGAGAGCCGATTGCGTCATCGGTAACGCCGTGAATATTATGAGGAGTAATGTTATACTCTGACAGGGTATTTTTAATATGATTAAAAGCGACTGAACCTCTTGTCAAATGACTACCGCCCCCGCCTATGCAAAAAGTTGTTATCGGCCGTCTTAAATTATCCATCGTTTCCTTTATTATAATATCACACATTGCATATTTGTCAAATGCATAAGCTAATGTATCATTATGTTAATATTGAAATATGAATCAGGCGATAATTGTTCACGGTAAGCCGTCCAAACGATCGTATTTCAATCCAAATCTACCGAGCGCTAGTAACTCGATTTGGATTCCATGGCTGCAACAGCAGCTGCTAATTCGTGGTATTGACACTCAGACGCCCGAGATGCCTGAATCATGGCGACCAGATTACTCACTGTGGCGACAGACTTTTGAAAAGTATGATGTAAATTCGGAAACAATATTGGTTGGTCATAGTTGTGGCGGGGGTTTTCTAATTCAATGGATGAGTGAGAATCCGCAAATTTGTGCAGGCGACGTTTATCTTGTTGCGCCAGCTTTTGGCGATAAGTTTAATCCCGAAGCTCCATATGACGAGCCGCTTCGTGGCGGTTTTTTTGATTTTGAGATTGACGAGGCGCTACTTGATCGCGTACGTAGTCTAACTATATTCTACTCTGACAATGACTCGGTGCGAGTTGATACTGCAATAAAAATTATAAAAAAATCTTTCCCGTCTGCCTGTTATCGATTATTTCCGGGATATGGGCATTTCTGTGGTAAGCGCGACATGGCCGACGATACTTTTCCTGAGTTGTTTGAGACAATATTGCGTAATAGAAAATAATTATTGAAGAGAGCTTTGACTGACATTATTCGCAGCTTGATTGCTTGATATAAGATATAATAGTACTTGTGAATAAACAGTTACAGCAAAAGCTCAAAACTCTACCGCGCAGCCCCGGTGTTTATTTTCATAAGTCGGCGAGCGGCGAGATCATCTATATAGGCAAAGCAGCGGTGTTAAAAAACCGTGTGCGGCAGTATTTTCAGAGCGGCAAAGATTTTGACGCCAAAACTCGAGCACTGGTAGCCGAAATTTATGATACCGATTGGATCGAAACCGAGAGCGAGATTGACGCGCTATTCCTAGAAAGCGAGATGATCAAGCGTTATATGCCGCGCTACAATATTCTGCTGCGCGATGATAAATCACAAACTTTCGTACGAATTGATATGAAAAGCGAATGGCCGACGGTGACTTTTACGCGCAGTCCTGCTGATGACGGTGCGACCTACATTGGTCCTTTTTATAGTGGTTTGCCAGTCAAGAAGGCGCTGCGTTATTTGCGCAAAATTTTTCCTTATTATATCAAGCCGCCCAAGCGCGAACACGCTAATTTAGAAGAGCAAATCGGTTTGGCGCCCAGCCTTGATATGACTAGTCACGAGTACAAGAAATCTTTGCGCAAGCTGATCAAATATATCGAGGGCGGGCGCGTCAAAATCGCGCAAGAAATTGAACGCGACATGAAGCGAGCGGCGCGCAATCAAGAATTCGAGACAGCGGCGCAACTTCGCAATAAATTGACATATTTACGCGAGCTGCAGCGGCGAATTATGTTCGGCGATCGAGAGTTCATTAATATTTCGAAAGATCGGGCACTATCGCAGTTAGCCGAGCTATTGAGTTTGCCATCGCCGCCAGCGAGGATTGAGGGCTATGATATCTCACATATGAGCGGCACCAACGTTGTAGCCAGCATGGTAGTCTTCACCAATGGCGCGAGCGACCGGACGCATTATCGTAAGTTCAAGATGCACGTGCAGCGTAACGACGACACTGCTAATATGCGCGAGACTATCAGGCGGCGCTTTAGCGAGAAAAATCGTAAAGATTGGGGGATGTCGGATTTGCTGCTGATTGATGGCGGTAAAGGGCAGCTTAGTGCAGTGCTCGACGAATTAGACAGGCTAGACGTTACGGTGCCAGTAATTGGCATAGCGAAGCGTGAAGAAGAAATCGTTGTCGCCAAGAATCGTTCGCATATTAACGACGATGACGCGCTGCTTGGACAGTTGATGAAAGAATCGCGTCCCGGTATTAGCGTGCTGGATTCTGGTGATTTTTACTTAATTAATTTGCATGCTGGGCAGCAAAATGCTGGTTCGCACTCGCGAAATCTGCGCGGCAGCGATACTATGAGTGAATATGATGATGTCGTAAAGTTATTCCAACGTATTCGCGACGAGGCGCACCGTTTTGCCGTCAGTTATCATACAAAGCTCAAGCGCAAAGGCGCCACAAAAAGCGAGCTTGACGACATTCCTGGTGTAGGTCCGGCAACGCGGCGCAAATTACTGCGGCGCTTTGGCAGTATGCGGGCAGTTAGGCGAGCTAGCCAAACGGAAATTTGCGATGCTATCGGGCAAGCGCTAGGAACTCGCGTCTATGAGGCTTTTTGCCACCAGAGCGGCGATATGCCGCAACTATGAAAAATACGGCTGATGCGGTATACTGTAGCAGTATGAGTAAACAATTTATAGCTTTTATTCTCCGGTGGATACTGAACTCGCTGGGAATTTGGGTAGCGGTGCGGATTTTTGGCACGGGTTATAGCAATGCTCAAATCGATTCTAGTTTGATGGCCTTTTTCGGCGCCGGGCTGATTTTTTCAATTATCAACGCGACACTTAAGCCGATTGTGATGATTTTGTCGTTGCCGATGATTTTGGTAACGCTTGGCTTTTTCACGATAGTTGTTAACGGTTTTTTGGTTTGGCTATCATTGATGCTGGCGCCAGGCTTGCAAATGACGTTCTTGAATTCGATTTTTGCAGGCTTGATATTAAGTTTGGTAAACTATGTAGTAAGTAGTGTTCTGGAGCTTAGTTATCACGACGAACGAGAGGAGAAATCATAAAATGGACGTAACGCTAACTTTGCAAATTGTTATGGTAGTATCGGCAGTGCTGATGATAATTTCGGTTCTGCTGCAGCAGCGCGGGGCTAGCCTGGGCGCTGGATTTGGTGGTTCTGGCGAATTGTATACGACGCGGCGCGGTATCGATAAAAACTTGTTTGAAGTGACGATTTTCTTGGCTGTAGCTTTCGTGATGTCGATTGTAGCGCTATTAGTTTTGCCGAATTTATAAAATAGCCAAGGGTGGACACGGATGAGCAAGGCAGGTAAAGGTAAACTGAAGCTAGGCTATAAGCGATTAGCGCTGAGAGTCAAGCATGCCGAAGGCGCCACGCAGCGTCACGCTAGCCGCTTTATTCTGCGGCGTATTGAAAATGTCCGCTTAGTGATGACCGAGATTATGATTTGGCTGGCTGCTATAGCCTTGTTGATAGCTGGCTTGGGTATTCAGTATTCCTGGAATTCGCAAGGTAGCAAGAAGGATGGCGCTAAATCTGGCGGCGTGTATGTCGAGGGAGTGATTGGCAATATTAGCACGCTTAATCCTTTGCTAGCGGCTAGCGAGCCTGAACAGGCGGTATCACGGCTGTTATTTTCGTCTCTGTATAATTACGATGTTACCGGAGCGTTGCATACTGACTTGGCCGAATCAATGACGGTAAAAGATGACAAAGTCTATACAATCAAGCTGCGCAATGCCGTCTGGCACGATGGTAAAAAGTTGACTGCCGAGGACGTTGTATATACAATTAATCTGATCAAAAACCCGCAAGTGCGTTCGCCTTTGCGAGTTAATTGGCTAGATATTTCGGCGCGGGCGATTGACGATTCAACGGTAGAGTTTATGCTACCAGCGGTGTATGCCGGGTTTTCGCACGCCTTGACTTTTCCGGTAATACCTAAGCATATTTTGCAAAGTGTTAGTCCGTCGTCAATGCGCGAAGCTGATTTTAGCAGCAACCCGGTCGGCAGCGGACCATTTGCGGTTAAACGAGTTCAAACTAGCGAGTCAACTAGCTCTACCGACGTGGTGCGGATGGAACCGAATACTAAATATTACGGAGCAGTTTCGACTTTGTTGCGCCTGGAGCTGCGAGCTTACGGCAATGAGTCGCTGTTAGTTAAAGCTGTAAATAGCGGTGAGGTTTCGGCGGCTTCGGGCTTATCTTTGTCGGCTGCTGATAACATTAAATCTAAACAGTACTCGACTAAACATTGGCTTCTCAACAAAGGCGTCTATCTTTTGATGAATAATCGCAGTCAAACACTTCAAGATGCTAGAGTTCGCCAGGCCTTACGCTACGCTACTGATACTTCATCAATTCGCGCAACTGTCGGCGACAATGTGGCGCGGCTAGATACGCCGATTTTGCAAAGTCAGATTGCGCAAAAACTGCCGGCAGCGCCAGATTATAGTTTAGATAAGGCCAAAGCGTTGCTCAAAGAAGCGGGCTGGACTTATAACCAAGGCCAATGGAAAGGCAAGGACGGCCGGCCGTTGGCGGTTGCTGTGACAACTTCGTCTGGGCGCGATGAATACAAGAAAATAGTCGATGCGCTTAAGCAGCAGTGGTCAAAGCTTGGCGTTGATGTCCAGCTGCGCGAAATCGATACCAGCTCGACAACTACTAGTTTCGTACAAAGCGTGTTGCAGCCGCGCGACTACGATGCTTTGTTGTATGAATTGGAGCTTGGCGCCGATCCAGACGTTTTTGCCTACTGGCATTCGTCGCAGGCTAGCGCTTCTGGTTACAATTTTGCTAATTATTCTAATCGAACAGTTGATAACGATCTGGTTGGCGGGCGTTCGCGCACTAATTCAGCTCTGCGGGCAGCTAAGTATATTCAGTTTGTTAACCAGTGGTTGAATGATGCGCCAGCGATTGGTTTGTATCAATCTGTCGGCAGCTACGTTTTGAACAATGGCGCGTCGATTGTTGAGCCGCGCGGTTCTCTAAATACCATGAACGATCGCTACGCTGACGTAACGACGTGGTCTACGGGTAGGGCTTCTGTTTACAAAACGCCGTGAGGTTAGTATAATTATAATCACGCCAATTAAAGCACTATGCACTGGTGGCGGAATTGGTAGACGCGCTAGCTTGAGGGGCTAGTGGCCATTGCGGCCGTGGAAGTTCAAGTCTTCTTCAGTGCACCAAATATACATCATGAAATCGTTGCTCTGCCAGCGATTTTTTCATAGTTAATGTTCAAAGAGCAACTGTAGTTTGGTATAATAAAGCAGACGGCGCGTTGGCGGAGCGGTTACGCAGAGGTCTGCAAAACCTTTTAGACGAGTTCGACTCTCGTACGTGCCTCCATAGTATACTTACTTTGTGAGTATATTAACATGGCGCTTGGCGATTAAATGCTGGCGCGTAAATTATGTCTGCGCGAGTGGCGGAACTGGTAGACGCGAGGGACTTAAAATCCCTTGACCAAAAGTCGTGCGGGTTCGATTCCCGCCTTGCGCACCATTAGCTTATTTATGAAACAGCAAAAGAAACATAATACTCCGAAGCATTACGGTAGCGCATTTCTTGATTGGCTTACCGAGAAGTGGTATTTGGCGCGCTATCGCAATGTGCGTTTCCTGCAGCAGCGGCCGCATCGCAGCTTTCGGCGGACGCGGCGGCGCGATTATCGCCGCAGTTTGCGTTTGCCTGGATATATTGCTTTTACTCACTATGTCAATCGCGTGTTATGGAAGAATAAAGGCTTGTTCTTATCCATGATAATCTTGTATGCGCTGATAATAATTTTTCTAGGAATTATTACTAGCCAGTCAACTTATGATTCAATTGGCAAGCTAGTGTCCGAGTCGCTAGGCAAGATTTTCGATGGCGGCATAGGACAGTTGCTAAATGCTGGTATGCTGACATTTTCGTCGCTGGCGATTGACACGACGTCGCTACGGGCTGAACAGGGAGTTATGTTGGCGCTGCTTGTGTTGATGACTTGGCTAACGGCAGTGTGGTTACTGCGCGAAATTCTACTTGGGCTTAAGCCAAAATTACGCGACGGCTTGTACAACGCAACCGCACCGTTGATATCGACGTCGGTGGTATTGTTGATATTACTAATTCAGCTATCACCAGTTGGTATTATGGCGCTGGCGTATTCGGCGCTGGTATCGGTGCATATATTGACAGAGGGTTTCGGTATGATGTTATTTGGTCTGCTGGCGGCAAGTGTATTAACACTTGTACTCTATTGGGTGACCAGTACGATTATTGCGCTAGTCGTGGTGGCTTTGCCTGGTATGTATCCGCTGCGGGCAATCCAGGCTGCTAGCGACTTGGTGGTTGGCCGGCGACTAAGGATTATGCTCAGGATAGTTTGGGCGTTTGTCTATAGCTCGGTGATATGGTGCGTTGTGATGGTGTCGTTGGTATTGCTAGAACGCGGATTATCGTCAAAGCTGAAGTGGCTCGAATCGGTACCAATCGTGCCATTCGCTGGCGCGTTTATGATGGCGCTGTTGTTTGTCTGGCTGGCAGCGTATATCTATCTGCTGTATAGAAAGGTGGTAGCAGATGACGCGAAGCCGGCTTGAAGAAATTAAAAAACTGCTCAATCAATACAGCTACGAATATTACGTGCTTGATCAGCCAAGCGTCAGCGATGCGGTGTACGACAGCTTGATGATAGAACTAAAGAGCATTGAAGCAGCGCACCCAGAGTGGATTACGCCAGATAGCCCAACGCAGCGGGTTGGTAACAAGCTGCTTGAAGGTTTTCAAAAAGTTCGTCACGAGCGGCGGATGGTTAGCCTGAATGACGTGTTTGATAAGAGTGAAATCGAAGCGTGGATTGAGCGTACTGATAAGCTGATGCCGGGACATAAGCATGAATTTTTTACCGATATCAAAATGGACGGCTTGGCATGTGCGTTGATTTATATTGATGGCGTGTTGACGCAGGCGGTGACGCGCGGCGATAGTTTTATCGGCGAGGATGTGACGAACAATGTGCGGACTATAAAAAATGTACCGTTGCGGCTGCATGAGACACCAGGCTTTGAACAATTTTTGCGCGGGCGGACAGAAATTCGCGGCGAGATTGTGATGCTGAAGCGCGACTTTGAAGAGCTTAACGAAAAGCAAAAGGCCTTGGGACAGCCAGAATTTGCTAATCCGCGTAATCTGGCGGCAGGGACAATCCGCCAGCTCGATCCGTCCTTGGTGGCGGCGCGGCCGCTGCATTTTCGCGGCTATGATGTTCTGCGCGATAACGACGCTGAAGTGCCAACCAACAGCTTTGCTTACGAGGCGCTGACCGCCCTAGGAATTACTCGTAATCAGCAGGCGAGCGTTTTTACCACTTTAGCGGATGTGATGAATTTCGTTAACGAATGGGATGATAAGCGCCATGATTTGCCGTTTAACACTGATGGTTTGGTAATTAAGATCAATGATCGAGCGTTGTATGAAAGTCTCGGGTTAGTTGGTAAAAATCCGCGCGGCGCTGTGGCCTACAAGTACGCCGCTGAGCAAGCCACGACCATCGTCCGCGATATCGTTATTTCCATCGGTCGAACCGGTGCGGCCACGCCAGTAGCGGTGTTTGACCCGGTAGTGGTGGCAGGTACGACGGTGCAGCACGCCAGTCTGCATAATGCTGACGAAATTGCTAGGCTGGATGTGCGCCGCGGTGACACGGTGGTTATTTTCAAGGCCGGCGACATCATCCCGCAGGTACAAACCGTGCTAAAAGAATTGCGGCCGGCAGATGCCAAGCCAATTGACTATCCAGCAGAACTGGCGCGCCAATATCCGGAGCTAGAGTTTGTGCGGCCAGAGGGTGAGGCAGTCTACCGCGTTAAAGGTTTGAGCGGCCCGCTGATTTTGAAGCGAGCCCTAGCACATTTTGCCTCCAAAGGCGCGCTGGACATCGATACGCTGGGCGAGAAAAATGTCGAGGCGCTGGTCGAGGCTGGGCTGGTCAATGATCTGGCGGATATTTATCGGTTGACGAAAGATGATTTGCTGCAGCTGGAGCGTTTCGCTGAGATTTCCGCGCAAAAGCTCATTGATGCCATTGCTGCTAAGAAACAGCCAGCCCTGGAGCGATTCTTGTTTGGACTCGGTATTCGCCATGTCGGCGCGCAGACGGCGATTGATCTCGCAAATAAGTTTGAGAGTATCGAAAAGATAATGACGGCGACGATTGATGAGCTGCGCGAAGTGGATGGCGTGGGCGAAATTGTTGCCGAATCAATAGTGGCGTGGTTTGCTGATGAAGATAATGTGAAGCTGCTCGAAAAATTTGCTGATTTGGGTGTGACACCGCAGTTTAGCCAAAAATCCGACCGACTAGCTGGCCAAAGTTTTGTCATCACTGGCACTTTGCAATCGATGGGGCGCGACGCTGCTGCTGAAAAAATCCGCGAACTCGGCGGCACCTTCCAAACTGCTGTTGCAAAAGATACAACATATCTGGTAGCCGGCGGCAAGGTCGGCGCCAGTAAATTGAAAAAAGCCGAACAATACGGCACCAAAATTATTGACGAGCAAACATTATTAGAACTCATACAGTAACGGAGGCATAACCATGATACAGCAATCACATCGCGCCCTTGCTATCAAACCCGCCGACGCGGTTGTGTTTACTGCTATGTCCAAGAAATATTTTTACATGAGATTTTTCGTAACGAAATTTGCACTCGAACAAGGTGTTGTACCAATCAACCCATTTACCAGTTTTGACTATTTTTTGCTCGACGCGGTAGAGCGTGACACGGTGCGACGCGCCAATAATACGCTGGTGGCGCGCGCTGATGAGCTGTGGGTGTTTGGCGACATCGCTGATGGCGTGCGGTCGGAAATAATGCAGGCTTGGCAGCAGCATAAAACCGTTCGATTTTTTGCATTTCGCGACGATAAACGTATTTACGAAGTCACGATTAATGATGTAGTGTATGAAGATGGCGTCGAGTTCCTAATTCATATAGGAGAATAAGATGAAGAATGATGCCGCCAACCTAAAAACTATCAGAGTCATTCGCCAGAATCATAGGTTTGCGGTTAGCGAAGTAGATTGGTTTGGTGAGCGTGTGTTTTGCAAGCAGTCGCAGCCCGGGGTGACTGGCAAAGATGAAATATTGCGCGAAGCGAATGGTTTGCGAACTTTTGATAAATTGATTCGTAATTTTAACGATATACCATTTACTGTGCCAAAATTGCTGCATTATGACGATATGAAAATCTTAACGCAATTTATTGATGGATGGACGCCAGAGCTAGCCGATGTGTCTGATGACTTTTTTATACAAAGTTTCGTGCAAATGGATCACTATTTTCGCAATCAGAAACGTAGTTGCTCGCGCTGGTCGCGACAAAATAAAGACGGAGAATATATTTGGTATAAGCTAGAGCGAATTATATCTGGGTTTAATTTAGAAGTGATACCGCCGGAAATATTTCGGGCTAGCTTGGATTTCTTGCGTGATAATCATAGCTTGTGCGAAGCTCGACCAATGCATGCGGATTTTACCGAAAATAATCTATTGTATGACGGCGATAAATATTGGCTAGTTGACTTCGAGAGTTTCCGTGATGATTGGCCGCGCTGGTACGATGTAGTTAATTTTACGTACAACCGCGAGATGGAACGTCCCGAAACCGCCAAACGTATGTGCAATATTCGGCGTTTGGTCATTGAGCAGTTGGGCGAGGAGCCGACGACTCAGCGAGAAATCGCTTGTATCAAGATCGTACGCGGTTTATCGTTAATTATTGAACACATGACTCTCGGCGGGCGTAATCACGCAGCGATAGTTCCACTCGACAACGCGTTGCGCCAGAGGATTATAACTTCTTTTACGAAGTTTTTGCCGGCTAGGTGATAAAATAGGGTTATGAAAAAGCATAAAATATTCTGTTCATATGCTTTTACTGGCGAGGACAAACTGAAAGTTGAAGCGCGTATGCGCCGAGTGGTTGATTTGCTTGAGGGCTGCGGGCATGAGGTTTATTGTAATTTGTTTGATAGCGCGACCGAAAGTTACGGCAATCCGCGTCAGTTTTTGCGGCGAGCAATTGATCAAATGAATGAGTGCGACAAAATATTAGCGATTCAAACTTCGCCGCGTCGCAGTGAAGGTATGTTGATAGAAATCGGCGTCGCTATGGCTCGCGATAAGTCAATTCTATTGGCGCAACATCAGAGCGCTGCGGGCAAATCGTATTTACCAGATCTCGCTAGGCGGACGCAAACCTGGCATAGTGAAAGCGAGCTGGATACTGCTATTATTACTCTGATAAAATCTGAATGCGGTTAATCATGACAGAACTAAAGAAGCTATCTTTCAATGAAACTTTAAAAGCTTTTGGCACGGTGGCGATAACGACTTACAAAGCTTCTCCGCTGGCGGCGATTACCAAAATAATCGGTACGATTATCGGTTCGGCTATTCCGTTAGTTACTACGTTTGTGGCCGCGCAAGCGACTACTTATCTGGCGGCTGGCTTCGCTGGTGACGAGCAAGCAGGTGCAAGGGCAATTTGGTGTGTTGCAGCGACTGTGCTGTTGGGGGTGCTCATGATGGCGTGGCATAGTTTGCAAAATTACATAGATCAATTCACTTCGTATAAAATTAGCTCGGCTATTAGCGACCGGCTGCACGAACATTTTGTTAGTATTGATTTTTGGCGTTATGACGACAAGGATACTGCCGATATGTTTGATAAGGCACAAAGTTTTGTCTCGTTTTTTTCGCAGTTTTTCGATGCTATGGCTAGAATGATAGCGTCAATTGTTAGTGTAATAGTAGCGTTAGTTTCTCTATTTTCTGTTAGCTGGTGGATTGGCTTGATATTATTTTTAGCAATTATTCCTAGCGCGATAGTTCAGCTAAAGTTGTCGCGTTTGCAGACAGAGCATTGGCGTAAATATACCGAAGCTCGGCGCCGCAGTAATTCGATTTCTTGGAGTGTGATGCAGCCGCAAAATCTGGCGGAACTGCGTATTTATAACGCAGCGCGCTATATGTTAGATATGCGAGCGAAGTGGCGAGACAAAGACCAACTCGAGCGTATTCAATTTGAGCGCGCTTATATTATCAAACGGTTGGCAGCCGACGTTGTCGAAGCAATAGCTCAGCTAGTTGGGCTATTGTCGATTGTTCTGCAAATTATCCATCGTGCTCAGCCAATCGGCCAGTTTGTTTTGGTCGAGCAAATGATGTCGCGAGCACTTGGCGATATGGGCAGTTTAATCACGCAGTTCAATAGCATTGATCAGGATATTGCAGCGATGGTCGATTTCCAAAGGTTTATGCGGTTGCCGAGAAACTTGAATGAAGGTCGGAAATTGCTCGAACCGCCGCAGACGATTGAACTGCGGAATGTTTCGTTTCGTTATCCCAAAAACGACAAGCTAGTGTTAAGCGATATTAACATGAAAATTTACGCTGGCCAACGGATTGCTATTGTCGGCGAAAATGGCGCTGGCAAATCGACGCTTATTAAATTGTTGCTGGGGTTGTATCGGCCGACGCGCGGCCAGGTCTTGCTTGATAACGTGTCGCTGGCGGATATTAATAAGAGCTCGTGGCACGGCTATCTCGGAGTGCTACAACAAGATTTCATAAAATATCGATTTGCAACAGCTTATGAGAACGTTGTGTATGGAGACGTTCAGCGCAGCTATGACGAGCAGCATTATCAAAGATCAATCAAGCAGGCTGAAGCTAGCGCTTTCATTGATAAATTGCCCAAGAAGCGCGATACAATTCTCGGGCAATGGTTTGAGCACGATGATGGTACTAACGGCGTTGATTTGTCGGGCGGACAGTGGCAGCGTCTGGCGCTAGCGCGTAATTTTTATCGCCAGGCGCCAATTGTTATTCTAGACGAACCAACTAGCGCTATTGATGCCTTGGCAGAATCAAGGATTTTTGCTCGGCTATTTGGCAAGCATGGCAATACCATCATCGCTATCAGCCATCGCTATACAACTATCAAAAAAGCCGATGTTGTCTATATGATGCAAAACGGCAAGATTGTCGAGCAGGGCAGTGTTGACGAATTAGTAGCTCGCCGGGGTGAATTTTATAAGATGTTCGCTAGTCAAATTGAATAAGCGCTTGCAATTTACTAAACGTTGCGCGATAATATGCTTATGCTGGTACGCAATGGGGCCGCCCTGTTGCGAAAACAAACATTATACCAACGCCGTGCCCCGGGTGGGCGCGTAGCAGCACAAACCGCTACTAGAAATTGTAGCGGTTTTTTGATATTGTAGATAGAGGGGAGATTGTTTGGGGCATTAGCTCATTTGGGGAGCCTTCAGCAGAAATATTGCGCAAGCGCTCTAGCCAAATTGGCAACTGTCCTGTAGTAGTTTGGGGCATTAGCTCATTTGGCTAGAGCGCTTCGCTGGCAGCGAAGAGGTGACCGGTTCGAATCCGGTATGCTCCACCACGGACCTTTAGCTCAGTTGGCTAGAGCGCACGATTCACATTCGTGAGGTCGCAGGTTCAAGCCCTGCAAGGTCCACCAATTTAGGCGTAAACGGTTTTTGGGAATAGTTATCCTTGTAACAACTTAGCCACAAGCATGGGGATATAGCTCAGCTGATAGAGCGCAGCATTCGCATTGCTGAGGTCGAGGGTTTGAGTCCCTCTATCTCCACCAGAATAGTATGAAAGCGGTAGCGTAATCATGAACGCTACCGTTATTTTATTTTTCAAGACATTATTTACTTATTATTACCAATTCAACTTACTGGAAAATCTCGTCCGACTACTGATGATATGCGTCCGTCTTTTGAAAGATTACTTGCGAAGCGAAAACCAACTTCAAACCAGATTATCAATTGGACAGGTTTGCATATGTTGCCAAAATTGACCGATTATATTGAAGAAGGAAAAACAATAGATGCTGTAATATTTGAGCCGGCAGTTTTCTTGATTAATGAGCTGTTCGAATCTTGACAAAGCTCCGCCGTCCTGCTAAGATTTTCAGAGGTCAATACGTTGCTTTTGTCCTGGCAAAGCGTAATGTTGTAAAAATAACACACCCTAGTTGCACCGATAAAGCGCAACTTTTTTGTTGCCAAAAAATCATTAATCAAAGGAGTAAATATGCCCCGCACTAAGCGAGAAGGAATATTTTATGGCGTCGTGATGGCGTTTACAATGTCGATGTTTATGAATTTGCTGAACACGTTTTTGCATGCTGGCGCGTCAATGCAATCGCTAGGAAGAGCGCTGATACTACAGCCGGTGATCTTTGCGATTGTTATGATTGTTGAGGGTTTGCTCGTGTCGAATCTGGCGCAAAAAGCCATGAAGCGGTTTGTTCGGGCGAAGGACAGCGCGGAGGCTCATGCACTGGCGCGAACAGTGTGTATGGTAACGGGTATGCCGCTGGCGATGAGCTTGATCGGGCTTGTCTTGGCTGGTATACCGCTAGCCGAGCTGCCGCTGCGCTTTGCCTCGGCATGGCCGATTAATTTCTGCGCGGCTTTTTGGTGGCAGATATTGGTCGCTGGACCGGCGGCGCGCATGGCTTTGCGAGCATTAAGGACTTATCGGTCGGGAAGAGTGCTGGCGGCGGAGGAGCCGTAAAGTCCTTCCAAAAAACCGCCTGCCACCTATTGATCTATTGTTCATAGTGTGTTATAAATAATTTTATATGATTAGACTGAGGTCTCCTGAAATATATGTCGGTTTATTTGATATAGAAAGAGTGGGCTCTAGCACGATTACCGAACCTATAGGTGTATCGTATCGTTATCCAAATAGTAATATAGTTAATATTGCCGTAGCAGAAAGGGGGTTTCATCACCAATTACATAATGCTTATATGTATGATGTTTATGGCCCCGACTCTAGACCGCTTGTTCAATCTGATAAAGTCAGTGCTTTCGCCTATCAGGATATACCTACGGAAGGATGTCCAATTGAAGATATAAAGACTTACGTTTACTATTTTGCAGCAGATAAACAACCAGATCTCTCATCAAGATTACGTAAAAAACTTAACGCGCAGAGAAAACTAGCAGCGCGCGTTTTAGCGGCAGTACTAAGCAATGAAGTCTATAAAGGACTGCCAGGTGACGGCACTATGCACAGAAAGCGTATTCCTAGGCGGATTTTGAACAGTAATCCAGATAACATAATGTATTGCCGTGTCTCTTGATATACGAAACTTTGCCTTTGCTGAATAAATCGGAGCGATATGTAAAAAGCAGGAAGAACGTGCGGCCGACTAATCTCGCGCGTACAATTCTCGAATCCTACATGTAAGATTTTGAAATCTTCCGCGTATGATTTGTAAATCTCATGCCTAAGATTTTCTCATCTCGCGCGGATGATTGGAACGGGCCGCGGACGAGCTGGCAAAATGTCTCGCTAAAGAGTGGTGCGCTACCGGCAGCGTTGATAATTTGCATTAGCCGCGTGTTGCTAGTTGCGGTAGTAATTCGACCAAGTTATCAATGGTGGTGATCGTGTTACGCTAGTTGCGGTAATTAAAGCCGTCTTAGTCGCCTGCGTTCTTAATTGGCGTATAATATAACTATGGGGCGAATTCCGCTGGCCGAACAGATGCGGCCACAAACGCTGGATGAGGTGATTGGACAGAGTCATTTGCTGGGCGAGGGCGAGCTGCTCCGCCAAATTGTTAAGCGTGGCGAGCCGGTTAGCTTGATTTTGTGGGGGCCGCCAGGGACAGGCAAGACCACCTTGGCGCGGATCATTGCCAGCGAAGTCAATGCCGAATTTGTTGAGCTGTCGGCGGTGACTAGCGGCAAAAAAGATGTCGAGCGGGTAATTGAACACGCCAGGCAAAACTGGAATTTAGGATTGAGGACAATCTTGTTTGTCGATGAAATCCATCGCTTTAACAAGGCGCAGCAAGATGCGTTTTTGCCGCACGTCGAGAGCGGGCTGATCACCTTGATTGGCGCGACCACCGAGAACCCGAGCTTTGAGGTGATCACGCCGCTGCTCAGCCGGACGCGGGTGTTGGTGCTCCAACAGCTGACCAAAGATGAAATTATATTGGTGCTGAAGCGGGCGCTCAAAGTTTTGAAACAAACCAATCGGGTGTCGCCCAAAGCTCTGGACTATCTGGCGGAATTAGCGGACGGCGACGCGCGGGTGGCCTTGGGTAATTTGGAATTGGCATTGAGTTTTGGCGGGAAGGTCACGCCCGAGGTGGTCAAGGCCGCGGCTCAACGGCGATTGCCGGGCTATGACAAAAAGGGCGATGTGCATTATGATGTCATTTCGGCGTTCATCAAGTCGCTGCGCGGTAGCGACGCGGTGGCTGCGGCGTATTATTTGGCACGCATGATTGACGCCGGCGAAGACCCGAAGTTCATTGCTCGGCGGATGGTGATTTTCGCGTCAGAAGACATTGGGCTGGCGGGTAACGGCGCGCTGAGCTTGGCAGTTGCTGCCTTTGAAGCAGTGGAGCGCGTTGGGCTACCCGAAGCCAAATATAATTTATTCCACTGCGCTATCGCCCTGGCTCGCAGCCAGAAATCGCGCGAGATTACTGATCTGATGAATGACGCCTTTTCTCTGGCGCACAAATATCCGAATTCACCAGTGCCGCTCCATCTTCGAAACGCTGCTACCAGGCTAATGAAAGATCTAGGTTACGCTAAAGATTACCAATGGCAAGCTGGCTTCCAGCATGAAAAGGGATTTTTGCCGGAAGAGGTTAGGAAAGAGACCTCGAACCGCTAACGGGTTTTACTGAATTTTTTGCTGTACAATCTATGCAAATATCGCTAACATGCGTCATAAACATAAATAGTATGATACATTAAATGTATGAGTAGCAAGAATGCAAAGAAATCCGAGCAGCGCAAATCTAATCAGCAGCAAGATGGCGCTCAGGCAAGCCAAGGCGAGCAGATTCAGTCGCCGCAAAGTGTTACTCAACCAGTCTCAGGCGGACAAATTCAACCGCTGCAGGTAAAGCAAGTCCAGCAGCCAATGCCGCAAATTGAACAGGCGCAAGCGCAACCCGAACAGCAGAATCAGCCGACAGCAGTCATCTCGCCACAAGCTTACCAGAACCAGACTCAATATCAATACGTTTATGTTAACTATTCAAGAAAAAGCAACGTTATCGGATTATCGATTGTTTACGCGATCAGTTTATTCTTGACGATAGGCCTTCCGATTGGTTTATTCAGCATGAATGGTTCGATGAAAGACTTTTCGAGCGAAGCAAACTATTATTTGATTCAAGTTGTGAAAATAGTCATGCCGATTGTTCTGGCACTGTCGGTGATATCGTCTATAATTTTGTGGATAGCTTACTTGTCGAGTAAAAACAGATTAGTAGCCAAAATTGCAGCTGCCTGTACGCTTTCTATATCGGTCATATCTTTTGTTGTTTTTTGGATTTATTTAAACTTCTATTCTGTGGTAGGCTTTGGCGATGCGGCGTTCTTTTTGCCTATACCTTTCGGCGTGATGATATTGGGAATTGCTTGGTGTATTAACGTTTTTAAATACCAGAATGAAAAGCCAGCGTATTATGCGAATACTTCTCTAAACGGCCAATATGTAGTTTCGCCGCAATATCCTAATCATCCGCCACAGCAGCCGCAACCGAGCATTCAGCAGCCAGGCGCTGCCGATCCGCAGTACGGGCCAGCGCCAGCTGAGCAGAATGCCTCTTATGAACAGCAGACGGTCAACCAGCAGTATTTCGCGCAGCCGCAAGCGGCGCCAGTCCAGTATGTTGTTATGGCGCAGTTGCTCAAAGGCGTTAAGGGTTGGCTCGCATTTTTCATGGTGTGTCTAGCGATTGATGGCGTTTGTTCGGTTGGTTTGTTTTTTACCTCGTTGTTAAACCTAGGCGATCCGTCGGCTGTCGTTTCAGTGACATTCATGCCGATCATTGCTGTACTGACTACTGTCGCGGTGGTGCTCATTAATCTGCAAAAGAAGCTTGGCAAGTGGCTGGCGGTTGCGGCGCTCGTAGTTTCGTTCTTCTATTCAGCAAGTTCTGCGGTAGTTGATAGCGTGGTCAAAAGACCTCCGAACACTGACTCAATTATTAGTATGACTAGCACTATCATTGCTAGCGGGATTTCTATGGGATTGCTTTGTTTGTACTTCTTTGTTTCTAGGCGCGTGAAAGAGACTCTGGTTAACTAAAGTACCAAAAGTCAAAAGTTTCTCTATACGAATAGGCCGCTCCTTTTCTAGAGCGGCCAGTTTTTTTATTCAATTGATAGCCGGTGTTCGCTACATCCGATTAATACACCTTCGTACGGGCGTAGTTCTACCGAGCCGTCATCGGCAACCTCGGGGTAGTCATTTGGGTGTGTGGCGCATAAGATACTGCCGGTATGTGGTAGCGTAACACGGTGTTTGGTGTTGCCAAAATTTAATGCGACAAAGACATGCTGTTCTCGGCCAATCCATCGCGCGTAAGCAAATACGTCATTATCTGTATCGCTGAGCGGCTCGTATTCGCCAGTGCGCAAGATTTCGTAGCGGCTGCGCAAGGTCAATAAGCGGCGGTATAGCGCCAAAAATGAGTCTGGTTCGTTCTGCTCTGATTCTACATTGACATTTTGGCAAGCGGGATTTACTGGTAGCCATGGTTTAGCGGTACTAAATCCGGCATTTTGGCCAGCCGTCCACTGCATCGGCGTACGCTCTGGATCGCGTCCGACAGATTCGTCGTTGCCGTGGCTGAAGACCGACTTATCTTGAATCTCTTCAAAGCGAACTGGCCCATTGCTCATGCCAATCTCGTCGCCGTAATACACTACCGGCAGCCCTGGCAGCGTCAGTTGCATCAACGCAATTAAGCGAGCTTGTTTCTCTCCGCCGAAGCGCGTAACGATGCGTGATTGGTCGTGATTACTAAAGCAGTAGACTGGCGTATGCACGTCGGGGTTTATCATACCTTGGAATTCGTTGACGATTGTGCTCATCGACTCGGCATTAAATTTGGCGTGTAATCCTTCAAAATTGAATGGCATTGATACTTTTGGATTGACACCATAAAAACCCAAATATTGTTCGCTAGTGCTATAATTACCATCCGGATAATCTTCGAAAATCATGATACGATCCGGATACGAGGCAACTATATCCGTTAGCTCCCGTAAATATGGGAAAAGATTATCCCAGAAGCGGCTATATTTGTGCTGCAAATCGTCGAATTTCGTGGGCGGTTTTTTACCACGATAGCGCTCGGCAACTGGGTCGTCGCGCAGTTCCGGATCTTTACTGATCCAGCGTACCGCGTCCGCTCGAAAACCATCGACGCCCAGGTCTAGCCAAAAATGTAGTACGTCGTGCATTTCGCGGCGCACCTCAGGATTATCCCAGTTGAGGTCTGGCTGTTCTTTCAAGAACGTGTGCAAGTAATACTGCTGGCGCCCCTCGTGCCATTGCCAAGCGCTGCCGCCAAAAATGCTTAGCCAATTGTTCGGTTCTGAGCCGTCAGGTTTAGCATCGCGCCAAACATAAAAATCATTCTTATCGTTGTCCTTGGAGCTTTGCGATTCTAAAAACCACGGATGCTGATTACTGGTATGGTTGGGTACGAAATCGACCATTACTTTAATATCGCGAGCGTGCGCTTTCTCAACCAACTCTTTGAAGTCATCAAGCGAGCCGAAAATCGGATCAATATCACAATAGTCCGCCACATCGTAGCCCATGTCAGCTTGCGGCGACGGATAAAACGGCGAAAACCAAATCGCATCGATGCCGAGCGACTTATCGCCGCCCTTAATATAATCAAGCTTGTCAATCACGCCGCGCAAGTCGCCGACGCCATCGCCATTAGAATCCATGAACGATCGCGGATAGATTTGATAAAATCCGTTAACGTCGCGCCATTTTTTTGCCATAATTACCCCCTCTTATTTATTATATTAAAAATTAAAATTTACTTTTTGTTGGCGCGCTTTCGCTCATTGGCATCTAGGTAGCGTTTACGTAGGCGCAAAGACTTCGGCGTTACTTCCAGCAGCTCGTCGTCCTCGATGAAGTCGATGCATTGCTCCAGGCTAAACTGCGTAAATGGCGTCAATTGTACTGTACCGTCGGATGATTTGGAACGCATGTTAGTCAGGTGCTTAGCCTTACAGACGTTAATTTCAATGTCTTCTTGGCGTTTATAAATACCGACAATCATCCCGGCGTACACTTCCGTACCCGGCCCGACCAAAAGTTCGCCGCGCGCCTCGGCCGCCTGCAGCGCATACGGCGTTGTCGTGCCAGCCTCAAAGGCGATGAGTACGCCGCCGCGGGTCTTTGGCAATTTGCCGCCCAGCGGTTGATAGCCGCACGGCAGGGAATTCATAATCACCGTGCCTTTGGTGGCGGTCAGTAGTACGTTGCGTAGACCGATCAAAGCCCTGGTCGGCAGCACGTAGGTGATACGGGTAGCGCCGCTGGCGGTGGTTTCTTGCGACTTCATTTCAGCGTGGCGAGCACCCAACTCCTGGCTGATCGCGCCGATGAATTCGCTGCTAATTTCGATTTGCAGTTCTTCAATTGGCTCTTTTTCGATGCCGTCCTCGGTGATGGTCACCACTTGCGGGCGGCCAACTTCAAATTCAAAGCCCTCGCGCCGCATGGTCTCGATCAAGACACTCAGGTGCAGTTCGCCGCGGCCAGACACCGTAAAGCCGATGCCGTTTTCTTCAACGCGCAGCGCCACGTTGGTTTCCAATTCTCGCCGCAAGCGGTCGCCAATTTGCCGTGAGGTGGTAAACTTGCCCTCGCGTCCTTTCATCGGGCTGGTGTTTGGGCCGAGGTACATGCTCAGCGTCGGCGCTTCGATGGCGATCGTCGGCAGGGCTTCGGGGTGTTCTTTGTCAGCAATCGTATCGCCAATGTGCGCCTCACCCACGCCGACCAGCGCCACGATATCGCCAGCAAACGCCTCGTCAAGCTCCTCGCGGTTCAGCCCGCGGTAACCAAAAACTTTCTCGATTCGCGCTGAACTCGACACTTCGCCCTGTTTCAGCAAGCTAACCGCTAGGCCACGCTTGACCGACCCGCGAGCGATCCGCCCAATGGCATATTTGCCCTGAAAGGTGTCGTACTGCAAACTAGTCACCAGCATCTGAAACCCGCCGTCAGCCGTGACGCTCGGTGCAGGAATATCATTGATAATCGCCTCAAAAATCGGTGTGAGATCAGCGTTGTCGCTCGGGTCGGTAGGAATCTCTCGCCAGGCCTTGCCATCGCGCCCGATAGCATAATAAATCGGATATTGCAGCTGACTATCATCAGTCGCTAACTCCAAAAATAGATCGCTCAGTTCATCTTCAACCTCGGCAATTCGCCTGGCTGGCTTGTCAATTTTATTAATCACCACCACCGGCTTCAAGCCCAGTTCCAGCGCCTTTGAAAGCACAAACTTGGTCTGCGGCATCGGCCCTTCCTGTGCATCGACGATCAGCAAGACGCCGTCCGCCATCTGCAGCGTTCGCTCGACTTCGCCCGAAAAATCAGCGTGCCCCGGCGTGTCGATGATGTTGATTTTATAATCGCCGTAAAAAATCGAGGTCTGTTTGGCGGTGATGGTGATACCGCGTTCGTGCTCCTGATCGCCCGAATCCATGATCAGCTCCTGGTTCATCTCGGCCTGGTTGTCGCGGAATGTGCGCGACTGTTTGAGCAGCCCGTCAACCATGGTTGTCTTGCCGTGATCGACGTGGGCAATAATGGCAATATTTCGAATCTTGCTAGCGTCCTTCATAAAAATATGGTCTGATGTTAACGCAGACCTTCCTTTGGTGATTAATTGTAGCACAGATGAGCGGGGATGGGAAGTGCGCTACTACGGTGAAGCTTGCTCATCAAGCTTTAGCTGCACGAAAATAGCTAGCCCTGACAAAACCACCAGCATCCAACCAGCGATGAAAACGCTTTGGTTTGACAAAACTCCAAATACAAACGTTAGCGGCATGAGGACAATTCGTCCCACGGCGTTTATCACCGAGCCGGAACCTGTGCGGTACCGCGACGGCAACTGGTGTTGTATCTGCGCAGTAAAATGAAATAGCAGCGCCCCCGAGACTACCGCTATTAAAACCTGCGCGGCGATAGTTATCCATAAATTACTGCCCACTGAAAGCGCGAGCGATGCCAAGCCTAGCGAAACTGATAAAACTATATTTATTTGCTTTGAGCTGAGATATTTAACCAACGAGCCGCCCAGTCCGCCCAAGCCTTCTATGAACGACCCGGCGATGCCAAATACTATCGCCGGAGCCGACAGCGCAATATACCACAGCTGATAAGCCTCGCGATTCATCTTTTGGATACAAAAGACTATCATAATCGCGGTCATCAGCCAGAGTAGGCTTTTACTTTTGAAAACGCATTTGAATGTATTTTTAGTATGTTTGATAAGTTTTTCATCAGCCACCTCGCGGCTAATCTTTGCATCCTTATAAATTAGATGGCAAACCATAGACATCGCAATTGGAATAATCGTTAAATTAAATGCCAGCAGCAGCGAGTGTTCGCCAATCCAGCCGCCCAAAAAGTTACTGATAATCAATGCTACTCCGCCTAACGTCTCATACAACCCTAGCGCTCGATTAAAATTCCTGGCGTGCCCTTGCTCCTCGAGCAGCGTATCGTAGATCATAGCTGCGCCAGTTCCGCTCGAAAAAGCATCATGAAGACCCCAAATCGTCACAGCGGCGGCATACATAAAGATATTATCGCTAGCGCCGGCCATCAAGCTGCTAATTCCTAAGAACAGCCCAGCGAGCACCATTGAACCCTTGCGGCTCCAGCGATCCGCGATAATTCCTGATGGAATTTCGGTCAGAATAGACGATATCAGCAGAACAATCGCGATCAAACTAATTCCAAAATTGTCAATGCCTATACTTCTTATGAATAATTTCTCAATTGAATACCAAAGTACAAAGCTTAAGAAGAACTTGCCAACATACAGCGGAAGCAGCCTCTTCATGACAGCTTTCTTCATATTCTAATTATAATGCGTGACAGCGTTATTTTGAAGGTCTATGACAATAATTTGAATTGGTGCGGGTAGAGGGAGTCGAACCCTCGTCTCATGCTTGGGAAGCATACATAATAGCCGTTATACGATACCCGCGCTGACTATATTATACACTATACTTTGGTTATTTTCGCAGGCCGCTACCTCCGGATTGACATAACCGGTTTCCTTGTTACAATCAAGATATGAAAAAACAAAAACTTGTAGTTATATTAGTTATTCTAACACTGATCGGGGCGGGGATAGGCGTATACATTGCTGTATGTATTGCGCCGAAAAATAAGGGTAATGCCAGCCAGCAGCAGGAGCAAAAAGCAACTTCCAGTCCTAACTTCACCAAGTCTGGTTCTGACAATAGCTCCAGCAGTAGCAAGTCTAATACAGATTCCAAGTCTAAGCAGTCTACGCCGAACCAGCAAGAGAAGAAGCCTGAAAAACCGCAGCCAAACCAAAAAGATCAGAGAATTGACCCTGTACGTCCGAAGCATAATCCAGCCCCGCAACCACCGGCGAGTCCAGCCTCGCCGCCGAAAAACAACCAACGGCCAGCTCCGCAGCCTCAGCAGCTCGGTAATTCGCAGCAGCCTGCGCCGAATCCGCAACCAAATCCAACTCCAAATCCGCAGCCGCAACCAGCAGACCAAGATAAAAAGTATGACATAGGCCCGCCAGATGCTTTGGAGATTCTTGAACTGATTAACTATGCTCGTAGTAAAGAAAATCTGAAGCCGTTAAAAATGTACGAGCCGCTTAATCGAACGGCGCAGTGGATGGCGAATGATATGAAAGAGAATAATTATTTTAGCCATTATAAACCGGGCACAACTATTCCGCACGGATTGCTTAAAGCGAGGACTGTCTGCAACGCGCCAGCCGAGAATCTGGTGCAAACTGCGCTGCCAGATTTGCACACTAGCCGCGTAGCCTTTAACGCCTGGATGCAATCGCCGCCGCACAGGCAATCCATCATGTCGAGCACCTACACGCTAACCGGGTTTGGCATCGCCGGCAATAAGATTGTGGAGCATTTTTGTTGAGGTGTACGTTTAGGCTGTCTGCCTTATAGCCATTCTCGCCGCTATTGGTATCCTATGAAAACTGCGCGGATGAATCTGATGTAGAGGAGCGGCATTGCGCCAAGTTTTCATGTAAGATGAGTGAGAATTGCTAGTGTGTGTCCTTATTCTATGCTAGAATGCAGCCTAATCACTATCCTTATCATTAATAGGATAATAAAATGCGGATCGTTTGCCCTTAGGTTTATATCTAAAGGTGTGTTTGATAAACATTCTGACTTGCGTTTTGAGGAAAAATTCCTGAGCGGCCCTATCACCTTTTTCTATTAGCCAATCAGGTTGTCTCTCGAGGGTACCTTCAAGTAGTCTATCATTGTCGGAATATGCGTCAATTGAGATTTCTATAGGTTCATCCTTATTATCCACTATCTCCAGCCTGCCCAGATCGTCTATCGATACTGCATACAACCCCTTTAGTAAATAATTATCATATACGTGATATATTGGAACTACTTGGTTCAGACCCTTAAAAGACATATCACCGGTGCTAAAGTCATTCTTGATCTGTTTACCAATATCATCCTTTCTATCGCTTATCATATACCAATCGGCCGTCCGCACACTAACGACGAACCAGGACTTTCTACTTCGTTTCAATCTCTTCAACCATTCTTCAAAGTTGTCAATTCTACTTGGTTTTGAAAATAAACTTTCAAGTATATGTTTATTTTCAGATTCGGCTATCTCACTGCCATAACTATGAGGTTGATGTATAGTTCCTATGTGCCAGTCTTTTACAAAGCCATACTTATCTTGGATTTGGTTCCATCCATAGCTCAAGAAGCCTTTTGTCGCTTTTGTAGTTTGAGTAGTTTTCAAATATCCATTTGGCTTAAATATGGAGATTGCTAGGGCATATTCCTTGTAGCCTGCTAATACACCTTCTTTAAATTCTATAATTTTATCTTGATCAAGCGGTGCAGCGATTAGTTTCTCATCTTCATATTTCATTCGCTCGTCGATAAATGTTTTAACCAGCTCAGTTAGCACGGATACGTCTTCACCTTGCTCTTCCATCTCAGCTAAACGACGAATGATGAAAGGTTTTTCCTCCCTTGTCGTGAAATCAGAGAAAGTGCCTGTCTTTGCTATATCATCACGTCCATAATATTCAATATCTTCAGGGATGCTGTCCAATGCAAGCATCCGTTCGATCCAAAGTGACTTCAGTATAAGATTAAAATCGGGCACAAGATGCATTTTCCTATCAGCGGGTAAATCATAGATGTCAAAATGCCACTCACTAGCATAGTTATTATCTATACATTTCACGAGTACCTTTGTTAAATCTTGTGCGGAAAAACCACTCAAGTAATCATCTATTATCTTTTTAATATCTTCCTGCTCGCGTGTAAGGTCTGTTCCATCGTGAATATAGGCAGCGACCATAAAAAGTCTACACCGAGCAGTCCATACAAGCTCTTCCATCTCTTGGCGATATAGTCTATATCCACTCTCTACCTCATTAAATATTGATTTAACTTCTTTAAACGCTGATGTTTGAGATTTTTTGTAAGTGTCAAGTAAAAAACTAGTCATATTACTCAAACGATCGTTAAGCCACTGTTCTAACTGTTCCCGACTAAACGATGACGACTCATCGCACTCTCTGTAATTGTATAGGAGGAGTCCAGTATGCTCTTTGAGTCTGAATGCCAATAACTCCAAAACATATTCTTTGTAGTGAGTGTTTTCCAATGTTGTGTCGTATATAGTTCTTGACATTGCATGGGTAAAGATCTTCTCTAAGCGTGCCGCAACTACTATATTGAATGAATCAAATACGTTCAATAGGCTTCTGTATACGCTTGATATTATGCTTTTTGTAGCATCCCGACGCTCTGTACGTAAGGCATAAAAGAAAGCCTCATCAATGATGTCTACCGTACTCTGCAAATAACGAGAGACGCTATCACTAAATATCTGCTCAAACTCACTCTTTGTCGTCGCATAATCAAAGCCCTTGCTCTCATTTGAATATTCCTCTACTGTTGCATTAGTCAGTAATTCATATATTACTAATGCGTCATCAACAGCGATTTCATCATCTTTTTCAATAGCGCCTCTAAGCTGCTGCCTGAAGCCCTTAACTAAAACTTCTAGCTGTCTATTTGGAGAATCTGCATAGTCTGGGTCTATCTTTATGCAATCTAGTAGACCACGTTCCAGCCTCTTGTGTGGAGCTGGTAAGCTATCAGACAAAACTAGCTCCATAATTACACTCTGGTCTTCAATGTCAGAACCTGGTCTTGTGCTTAGTATAAGTTGTGCTATCTTTTTATCTGAAGGTCGGCTCACCGATTGCTTTTTGGCCGTTTGCGGAGCTCTATTATAATATTCTCTCGTGATTATTTCATCGAGTCTTTTTACGTTGATAGATTTGATAACACCTGCCTTAGACACTCGTATTAGATAGTGTTTTTTTAATTCTCTCTTGTCGCGTTTACTGGTAAATAGTCTATGTGTAACGTATAGAGAATTTTCCAGATCAGTAAAGAAATTGCTCCCATTAGCACGTATCATCTTGCTCGCCCTTAAAGACCTTTTAACAAGATCCTTGATGTATTTCTTCTCTTGTTGCTTTAATTGGCCAATCCCAAACAGTAACTGCATAGATTGGACCATTGCATACGAACTTACTACCGCAATTATTATAGTTGGAAAATAATAGTAAGATGCTCGAGGAGAGACTAATAATAAGGAGCTGAGAACAATATAGGTGGCTAATATTTCACGAAAATAAATAACATTAGGAAGGGGTAATCGTCGGATATCCTCTGAGTCACGTATTTTTTCCAAGAGTAAAATGAAAACAGGGATCTGTACCGCAAATAGCAATCCTATATACTCAATGATTGTGCTTAATTCCTTCATAACGGCAAGTCTAGAGAAATGCTTATCGAAAAAGTCATCACTTAACATTAAGCCAAAGATAATATATGACAAAATCAATACTAGCACATAAATGAAAGTAACGCGCCAACGGCTCATCCAAAAACGCTGTATATTATAACCGAGATTTTGAAAAAATCGGTAAATAGCTAACCAACTATTCAGTAAAAAACGTTGCATGATCTAACTATAATACTAAATGCAGTCTAAGTGAACTAAAAAATCGCCCAACGAGGCGATCATTTCTTTCCGAAATGGTGCGGGTTAGGAGACTCTAACTCCTGGCCTCTTCCATGGCAAGGAAGCGCTCTAACAACTGAGCTAAACCCGCATAATGTTTGCTGTGTATCTCACCGGCAAAGCTTCATAATTTTGCGAACTCGCCTACGATATGCGATGCAACAGCCAATCTTTCGATTACATAGTAAGTATAGCAAACAAAACCGCTCATTTCAATAATCTTCTCACCAATTTCTCTTCGTATGATCCGGCGTGGCGTCTTTGTAATCTTCCAGGTGCTGGTTTCTTTCCTGGGATTTGCGCTGTTCGTTGTAGGCGTCGATGAATCGCTTGTCTAGTTCTTTGAGCTTGCCGTCGGTGTTGCCTGCGTCAACTTTTTCTTTATCGCCAGGGTTGGTGACTGAAATATCTTGGTCGCCGTTTCTAAGTTGTTTTATTTGCGCCAACTTTTGCCGGATTCGCTGCTCGATGACAATCGCAGTTTTGCCGTCGTCATTATTCGCGTCAACTGTCCGGCTGGCAAATTGCACGCCGCAACTATCCTCGCCGTCGTGCAGTATGGCGTTTGCTTCGTCGTAGCGGATGATTGCTTGGTCGTAGCGTTTTTCGCTGGCGAGGGCGTCTGCTTGCGCCTCGATTGATAACGCCAGGTTGATGCGGACAGGACATTCGCGCGTTTTCGGCGCTTTTTGCAGGGCTTGGCGGAATTGTTTTTCTGCCGAGTCGTAGCGGGCTTGCTTAAATAAAGCGTTCCCATCGTTAAAAAATACTTTATAAGATTCAAACAAATTCATGGCATAAATCGGCGATAAGCGGAAGGAAGCCTGGCTGCTGTCGCCGTTTTTATAGGCGGTATGCGCTGCTAGCGACAGCAGAGGAAAACTCGTCAATTTAATAGCAATTAGCAGAATCACCGCGCAAGCAGGGAACGAATAGCGGAGCAGTTTCCGGCGTTTTTCTCGGCGGATTTTTTCAAAATCTAGTTTTTTCAGGTCAAATGGACGATTCTTACTCACGATTTTCTCCCTCCGACGGCGTTATATTCTGAAGTTTGCATAGAGGCAAATATACGCTTCTGATTTCAAAGGCCAGCAAAATAGCAGCCGCAAATATTGCTATCCAATATATATCGTTGTAGCCGTCAAACGAGCGGCTGCTGCTAACGGCTTTATCGATGGAACCGTTCTTGACGACGGCGTCGATGGAATCTGGGGTTTGCCGGTGCGTGTACGGCAGGTCTGTTTGGCTGGCGATGTTTTTAAGATTTGTCTCGTCGATTTTTGATACGGCATATTTCAAATCTGGCCCGCGCAAATAAAAACCGTCAAAGCCGCCGCTGTAGCTTGGCGTTTTCATTTTTCCGCCGTTGGCAGTGCCGTATCCTATAATCGCGCCGCCGCCTAGTAGCGGTTTCAATCTAGCGAATGATTTTGGCGAGGCGTCGCTGGTTTGTTCACCGTCGCCCAGGTAAAATAGCAGTGAGGTGCGCTCGGGATTTTTATGCTTGGTGCGAGTGATTTCCGAGGCGATGGTGTCAATCGGCGCGTCAATTGAGCTGCCCATGGCGTAGCTTTCGCTAATGACATTTACCGTGTCAACTGCCGATTCAAACATTCTGACGTCCGTCGATAACGGCGAATTGACGAAAGTTTTATTATTGAAAGTTATTAGGCTAAATCGCGCGCCGACCAGCTTTTTGGCAATTTCTTTGGCGTCGCGGCGCATGCCGTTGATTCGCGGCTGACCGTTGTCATAATCCTCGGCAGCAGAACTCATCGTTGTATCTATAACAACATAAACATCGACTAGCGGTGCGCCCCATTCTTTTACTTCGCCAGGAACAGCTGGGCGAAAACAAGCGGTAATGATGAGCAAGACAATACAGAACCGCCGCAGCCACGCTCGCCGGTTGGATATTGGTTTGGAGAAAATCCTCCAGCCGGTAAAAATTGCAGCAACTACCAGAATTATCAGCAGTAGATACCACGGTAAAATCGGTTGCATTATCATATGCGAAGCCTCCAATCAATAATAATGAGGGAAATTATGATGATAAGCATGCCGTACAGTAATAATTGTGGCTGATCAGTGCGAGTAACGTGCGGCGTGCCTTTGAAGCGGGAGGCGTCTTGGGTGGCGATTTTTTGGACAATGTTTGGAATTGTGTTTTTGTCGTGCAGTGCGTAGTAATCGCCGCTGGTTGCCAACATGGTTCGCTTCAATTCTGCCGCTTCGGCCTCGCGATTTTTATTACTATTCGGGTAAATGCCGTATACGCGGATATCCTTTTGCTTGGCGAGTTCTGCTGCTTCGGGCAGGGAAAGTATCGGCGTGCCAGCCAGCTGGTTGTCGGTTCCTAGAATGATGCTCTGGGAGCGTTTGCTGTCTAACTTGTCGAAGCGGCCGATACAACTCGCTAGCCCGTCGCCGATTAGTGACGAGCCTTGCCCGTTCGAAACTACCGTACCAGATAAAATATCGAAATATTCCAGCGTTCCAGGCGGCGTCAATGCTTTTTCAATTAGCGTTAATTTACTATCGATGAGGCTGGCGTCGTCCGTCAAAGGAAATATCACTGCCGGCGAGCGGTCAAACAGTACCAAACCCAGCCGTTCGCCGTCAAATTTTCGCGCCAATGTGCGGTAAGTTTTAATAATCTCTACGTCATATTCATACATTGACCGCGATACGTCAAGGCACAGCACAATGTCGCGATTTTTCACCTCGGGAGAAGCGACGGCTACCGACGACGGGCGTCCAGTGAGAATAATCATCATAACCAGCAGGAGCGCGTGCAGTCCCAGTACAACCGCCAATAGTTTTTTGTACCGCTTAACCTGCTGAATATAGAGCGGGAAAGCGCGCAGCCGCGAGGTATTAGCGATAGGGAGTTTTTGCCTAGGCGCGTCATGGCGTTTCAATCGGCTGTATCGGCGGAGTATAATCGGCGCGGCAAACCACAGCAGGGCGATAATTATAATTAACGCCAGCGACAATTGCCAAAAAACTAATTCCATGTCGCTACCGTCTTTCTGGCTAGTGCCGCTGCCTCGGCGACGCTGCCTTGTTCGACCGCGGTAAATTCAGGAATATAGAATTGTTTGATGGCAGACGCCAATGTTTTATAGCGAGTCTTTTCTAAATCTCGCAGCGTCAACGTGTCAACGCGGTGGCCGTTTATCTCGACGACGAACATGCGAAGAACATGGCTTAATTTCTGGTGGGCTTTACGCGAGGATAACTTTCCGGCAGTATGACTTTGTTCGATTTCGTCGATTAACTGTTGGTATTTCTGCTTCAAATCAGTCAAATCTGGCGGCGTGTACGGTTTTGGTTTGAGCGTAGCCAGGCTGCGGTGAGAACGGCGGCGAGTAGAATAAAACACAAATCCGTACCATAAAATAATCGCGCCTAAAAGCAAGCAGCCGATAACCAGCCACAGCGGGTCATAATCTACCCATTCGCGAAGCTCAGTGCCAGCGTGCATGTTTTTGCCTTTCTAGCAGTGAAAAGAAGCTGCCGACGACGTCCTCTTCTCCGGAAATTCGCTCGCTGACGACACCCAAGCGCTCCAGGGTAGTGGAATATTCACGGTAGTACGACTGCTGCTCACGGTCGAAATCAGCCTGCAACTTCGTTTGTTTGCGAATAAAATAAGGCAGCTCAGCCAGATCGTCGATATCATAAAAACTGCGGTTTCCGTCAAGTCCTGAAGCGTCATTGACAGTTATCCATAATATCTCGTGCTGGGCGCGCAGCCGCCGGATAATATGCTGGTGCTCGCTGGTCAGTTCATCGTCGTTGGCGACCACTACCAGCATCATCTTGCGCCGTAAATTGCGTGCGATATATTCAAGCTGATTTACAATATTGCTCGGCGCTGCTGCTAGCTGAGTATTCTTTTCAATGTGCCGCAGTAGCTGCTCGATATGCCGATCGTCGCCTTTGAAAGGAATATAGGTGTTATTTTTGGCGTCGCCGGACACCAGTCCGATCAAATCGCCGTGCCGCAATACGATGTAGCCTAAAACTCCGGCAGCCATGATGCTGATGTCGCGCTTATTGCTGCCGCTTTTACCGGTCGCTGCCATGTGGCGGCCAGTGTCGACTACTAATAAAATATTATGTTTGCGGATTGCTTGGTAGCGCCGGATTCGAATACCGCTACTGCGAGCAGTCGCTTTCCAGTCGATATCTTTTACATCGTCGCCAGGAATGTATTCGCGCAAGTCATCAAAATCAAGACTGCGCCCCTTAAATACCGATCCGTATTGACCGTCCAGCAAACTCCACACCTTTTCGTGGGTGTAGAGATCCATCTTGGCTTTGACTTTGGCGAAGAGACTTGGCATATTACGGCACAGGAACAGCGTTAAATATCGAATCAATGATAACTTCTGGATGAACTTGGTCGGCGATGGCTTCAAAGTTGAGGATAATGCGGTGGCGCAATACGCTGTGGCGTAATTGTTTGACGTCCTCTGGAATAACGTAATTTCGGCCGTTAATCAGCGCGAGGGCTTTGGCGACTTGCTGGAAAGCGATACTGGCGCGCGGGCTGGCGCCGTATTGAACGTAGCGCGCCGTTTCGCTTGGTATGATTGAGACTGGATTGCGCGTTGCCGAGACAATTTTCACAATATAATTCTTAATAGCGTCGTCAATGTATACTTTTTGCGCCAAGTTTTGTAGCGTCTCGACCGCCGCCAGCTCAATATTCGGTGTATTGCTATTATTTGGCGCCTCGCTTAATTTGCCCGATTCTATGCGTTTCAAGATCTCTAATTCCTCGTCCGGAGCAGGGTAGGATAAAACTTCTTTCAATAAAAAGCGGTCTAGCTGTGCCTCTGGCAGCTCGTAAGTTCCTTCCTGTTCAATCGGGTTCTGGGTAGCTAGCACAATGAAAGGTTTCGGTAGATCGTAGCGTTGTCCGCCGATGCTGGTCTGCTTTTCTTGCATCGCTTCCAGCATGGCGCTTTGAGTTTTGGCGCTGGAGCGGTTAATTTCGTCCAGTAGTACGAAATTGGCGTGCACTGGACCCAGTTCGGTGCGGAACTCGCCTTTGTTATAATCGTAAATCTGCGTACCGATGATGTCGCTTGGTAGCAAGTCTGGCGTGCATTGAATGCGCTTGAACGAGCCGTGGACGCTGGCGGCTAGCGTCTGCACGGCTGTCGTTTTGGCAAGACCCGGCACGCTTTCTAGCAGAATGTGTCCGCCAGTCATCAAGCTAACCATCAATGCCGTTCGCAAGTTTTCTTGTCCAACCACTCGCGACGAGAAAGCGTCGAAAACAGTCTGGATATTTTGGTTAGCTGCGGCCAGCTCGTCGTCGCTGATCGGCGCAGACGCAGGTTGAAATTGCGTCGCTGGCTGTGCGGCAGACTGGGATTGTGCTGCTGGCGTGGTTGCCAGTTGAGATTGCGCTGCCAGCTCGGTTGCCGGTTGAGATTGCGCTTCTGGCATAGCTGCGGACGCACCATTGTCTGCCGGAGAATCCGACTGAGCTGGCGCTGGTTCTTGGTCTGCTGATGTAAACAGATTTGGATTCATAATAATTATTCCTTTCTATGTCCAATATTGCGAAATATTCGTTACTAATAAGCGGCACTCTTCCGGCGTGTAGCTGTCTTTTTGCTCGAAATAATGCTCCGCCGGAAACATATGCGTCATGACGTCCAGGGCGACATCTTTGTCGGTTTGCAGATGAAAATAATCTGCTGCCGTACTATCTACATTGCCGCCCAGCCCGTATAAGGCTCTGTAGCGCACACTCTTCAAATATTCCAAAGCCATCGCAATCTCTATCCGGTCTTCGACGATGTCGCCGGTCAGCAGCAACACTCTTCCATTGAGCCCTTCCTTAGAAAATGTCCCGTATTGATCGAGAATGCGATTCAGCTCAGAAAAGGCCTGGCGCTTCATGTCTTCTAGTACCGAGCGGGATTCTAGCTCAATGCCGTCGCGCTGCGGTTTTTCCAGATCAGGGTTCCACGTAAACATGCCTGCCGGATTAATCAGCCCGACCACCCGCGGATCGCCAGGGATAATGATTCGCTTGCTGAGCAAAGGAAACACCCAAGCGTTAATCTCGCTCGCCAAACCAATGCAAGCTGTCAGCGCATCTTCTTTCAGCGCGATAACGACCGCTTCCTGGCCCTTCAAATCGCTCACGCGCCCCGCCAAAGTCCGCCCCAGCTCAATCCTATTGATATAGTACATACTGGTTATGATTATGCCTGAAAGCGCGGGAGAATGCAATTGCGGCGGATACTTGTCTGTTTCAGATTGCAGTAAACTAGCCTATATTCATTAAGTGTATGATTTTAATCTCGCCGCTCTACCTGTACCATACATTGCGCCAAGCGTCAATGAGATGTTACAGTAGCCTAGTGGCTTGACTGGAAATCATGTATAATAATGTCTGAAGGGAATTATCATGCAAAAAAACGAAAAAATCCTCAAACGGCAATCGACTAAAATCTTCTTTGATAATGACGATGCCGATTTCTTTTTCAACTGGATGCTCGGTGTGGCGGAGCTGTTCGGGATGTCGCATGGTGAGTTGTTCTATCTGGCACATAAGATCGGGCGCGACGGAAAACCGAGTAAGTGGCGATCCTGTTTTACGGACCATGCTGATTATCTTGTTCGCTCGGCAAAAGCAGCCACCGGTGAACAAATGGCTGTCGACTGCTATTTTGGCGCAACCTATGCCTATCGGGCAGTACTGCAGTTCGCTGATCCGTTTTCTCCGGAATATCCGAAGCTTGTCGGCGCTATGGAAGACGCTTTCGCTGGTGCCGCTAAGGCGATAGATATACCGATCAAATCCGTGCGCGTTCCGTATCAAACCGGCTATTTACCCGGCTACTATCTTCACTGCGACAGCAAGCGTCCGACCGTGGTCATGGTCGGCGGCGGTGATACGTACCGGGAGGATTTGTTTTATTTTGCTGGTTGGCCGGGGTGGCGGCGGAACTATAATGTGCTGATGGTTGATTTACCCGGTCAAGGCTCTAATCCCACCAGAGGTCTCACTTTCACTGTTGACGCCGGCGAACCGATTGCTGCGTGCCTCGACTGGCTGCAAACCGAAAATTCCGACGCGCGTCACATTGCGCTATACGGTGTTAGCGGTGGCGGGTATTTTACTGCTCAAGCGGCGGCAAAAGACATAAGGATTAGCGCGTGGATTGCCAGTACGCCTATTTTTGACGTGGCAGAACTGTTCCGTCGTGAGTTCGGCGCAGCGCTCAAAGCGCCCGGCTGGCTGATGAATCTTGCTTTAAAATTAGCAGGGAACATCAATGAAGTCGCCGATATCAATTTGAAAAAATACGCTTGGCAGTTCGGCACGAGCGACTTCCGTTCGGCGATCAATGAAGTTTTCGAACAGGCAAAGGTTGTCGATCACCAAGCTATCACCTGTCCGTCGCTGTTTCTCATGGGGGAGAGCGAAGGTGCTGAACTCCGGCGGCAAACGCGATATCTCCACGACGAATTTATCCGGCGCGGACTTGATACGACGCTGCATGAGTTCGATTCGCAAAGCGGCGCCGACGCTCATTGTCAGCTGAATAATTTACGTTTGGCGCATAGCGTAGTCTTTGATTGGCTGGACAGTCGGCTGGTTGATTGACAAGGTTTTCGGACTGAAGGGTTGCGCTGCGGAGCCCAGTAGGTTATTTATAAAGATTGGCGCTAATCCCATCGCTCCACCGCGATCGTGCACTGCGCCATCAACGCCACTGCTGCGCCGAGAGCTGCGAGTGTTGGTAGTAATAATGCGCCTACCACACCAGCAGTGACTGGGAATTCCATGATATTTTCGCCTTTTTCGTTCTTGATGATAACGCGGCGGACGTTGCCTTCTTTGATAAGTTGCTTGACCTTCTCGACAACTTGATCGCCGTTAACACTAAATTCTTCGGTACGGTTTTGTTCGCTCATGGTTATTCCTTACTTTTTATTCCCGCGAATCGCGTCAATCAGTTCAATTGGGAAGAGCATCATCGTCTTTTGTGATGGTTCGGTGGAGATACGCTCCAGTGTATTTAGCGTACGCAGGTTAATCGCGCCTTGGGTTTTTGCCAGGATCTCCGCCGCCTGCGCCAACGTTTCGGCGGCAGCTTTTTCGCCGTCGGCGTTGATGATGTTAGCGCGGTGTTCGCGCTCGGCTTCGGCTTGCTTGGCCATGGCACGCTTCATGTCGCCAGGCAGTTCAATGTTCTGAATCTTGACATTCTCAACATCGATACCCCATTTGTCGGTCTCGGCATCAACAATTTCCTTGATCTGCTGTGAAATCTCCTCGCGCTTGGCCAAGAGATCATCCATGTCAACGTTGCCAGTGACATCGCGTAGAGCAGCTTGGGCGAATTGGCTGGTGGCGTAAATATAATTGGTCGTCTCCAGTACTGCCTTTGGTGCGTTAATCACTCGGAAATAGACCACCGCGTCAACGCCGACAGTTACGTTGTCCTTGGTGATGACTTCTTGTTTCGGCACGTCAATCGGTGTCGAACGCACATCCACCATCATCATTGTCTGAAAAATCGGCACTACCACCCTTAGGCCCGGCTCGCGTACGCCAGTAAATTTACCCAGCGTCAGCACCACGCCGCGCTGATATTGATTGACTACCTTGATACCGCTCAGCACATAAATAGCCACGATGACTAAAATTACTATCATTATTTCCATAAATCCCTCCTGTTTATATAATGATATTCTAGCACCAAAGCGGTATAATAACCATATGAACAATGACCAGCAAAACGCGAATCTGCAGCCGCCAGTTTCGCAAACAATGCCAACGATGCAGCCAATGCCCGATCAACCGCTGCAAGTGACGCCAGCGGCACAGCCACTACCTAGTCAATCACCGCAAATAGCAAACCAGCAGTCGGCAGTAGAACCTAAGGCGGTTACAAATCCCAACGACGCCCCTAAAGGAATTATTCAGCAGCATCGAGAGTTTATTAATAGTAGTAATAATATTGTTTTTCACCCAGCGCGTAGTACAATAATCACCTTGATTGTTTTCTTCGTCGGGGCTTTTTTGATGTTTATTGCTCGCATGCAAGACGAGCCGTTTTTTGGACCTGTAATAGTTAATCTTTTCTTGGTACCGTTTTGCTTGACTCTCGGGACGGCTCATTCACCGTTAGCGAGGCTGCGGCTATGGCGAATTGTAAGTTCAATCATGCTGATGCTGAATGTAGGTATGCTATTCATGCATGGTTTATTTGGTATCGCAAAGGACAACGACCCCAGCCCTGCAGTTGGTAGCATGCCGCTGTGGATGCTGCCTGCCGAAAAATCCTTGATCACAGTACTAGCGTATATGGTATTTATCATTCCGCCAGCCATTATTTTCTTGGTTACTACGCTGAAGTATTCTAAGGCTACTCAGCTAAAATAGGCTGTTCACGTTAGTAAATACTTATAATCAGTCAAGCTTTGAATATGTGCTAAGTAGGTTGACATAATACCCCCAGGGGGTATATGATAAAATCATGGATACAGCAGATATCAAGCGGCGAGCTCTGCACCGCACAAAAATTATTTTAGGGCAAATGCGCGGACTCGAGAAGCAGATTGCTAACGACGTGTACTGCATGGATATTTTAACGCAAAGCCTGGCGCTGCAGAAGTCGCTGGCATCACTCAATAAGCTCATTCTGGAGCGGCACTTGCGCACGCACATTGCTGACAAAATAGCCTCGGGCGATGAAATCCAGCAAAATGAAGCCGTAGAAGAGCTACTTAATCTATACGAGTTAAATAATATAAGGACGAAATGATGCACCACGAATCTTATTCTCACTGCAACACAAAAACTTCAACCAAACGCATGGCATTAGCAGCGACTTTGCACTGTTTGGCGGGTTGCATGATCGGCGAAATGCTCGGCGTCACCATCGGCACGCACGCTGGATTTACACCGCACGCCACGGTAATTTTGGCATCGGTTTTGGCATTTACGTCTGGCTATACTGTATCAACTATCCCGCTGATAAGCGCTAAGCTATCGTTCATCAAAGCCTTCAAATTGGTTTTCGCTGCCGATACGTTATCAATTCTGTCGATGACCATCGTTGACAATGTCATCATGCTCGTTGTGCCAGGCGCCATGAACAAAGACCTCACTCATCCGATGTATTGGACAAGCCGGCTGCTATGCATGACTGCCGCGTTCCTAGTGTCGTACCCTGTTAATTTATATTTATTGCGCCGCGGCAAGGGTCACGCGCTGACTCATCAGTATCACCACCATAATAAATAATAACGGCGCGCGGATAAATTCCAAGGAGTCTTGGCTTTTTCCTTGCCAGCTCGCCAGATTTTTAGTACAATCATAAGGTAGTTTTGTGGCTCTTTAGCTCAGTTGGTAGAGCAGAGGCCTGAAGAGCCTTGTGTCACTAGTTCGAGTCTAGTAGGAGCCACCAGCAAAATACTCTCCCCGCCGGAGAGTGTTTTTCTTTAGGCTAGAAAGCAGGTATAATAATTTTAATGAGAAGTATTCAGCGAAAGCAAGCATCTTGGCGCGGGCCGATAATTTTCGGTGTAGTCTTGGTAGCGGTAATTGTCTTGGTGTGCGCAGCGATCTACTTTGCATCTCGTTCATCGGATGGCTACACTGCTGTCAAATTGCAACCAGCTCGTGAAAAATTCCCTGATATTCAGGTAGATAAGCTGTCGCCGCTACGTGCTCGCGCCGTGAATATACTTCGCCAACAATACGATAATCCGCAGCCTGGCCCGTTTTATAGCCAGGGCGAGCGGCAAGACTGGTGCGCAAATTTTGTTAGTTGGGTCAGCCGCCAAGCTGGCGCGCCGCTAACTAATCCGCACAACGGCGGTTGGCGTATTCCAGGTGTGCGCAGTCTCGAGACGTATTATCGTAACGCTGGTAAGTTCCGCGCCGCAAATAGCGGCTACCAGTTGCAGCCTGGCGACGCTATTATGTACGATAACGCCAGTCGTCATGGCGAGCATGTAAACTTTGTGCTCAAATACGACAACGGCAAGGTGACGACTATTGGTGGTAACGAGGGCGGCGTGATTAACATTCAACAGTCGGACCTCAGCCGCGACGGACCGATTCGCGGTTTTGGGCTGCTAGAATGATGGCTCACATTTCAATTTCTTAACCGTATACGGTATGATAGAATTATGTTCAAAAAGTATATCAAGAAGAAGCTTCAAAAGTATGTCGTTAAGTACTTTGAGCTGCATCCGCACGTCAGATTGATAGTTGTGGCTGGCAGTGTTGGCAAAACTAGCACCAAGCGTGCTCTCGGCAGATTATTATCGCAGCGTTTTCGTGTCCGCATGCACGAGGGCAATCATAATTCAGAAGTGTCGGCGCCATTAGCGATTCTAGGCATTAACTTACCAGAGAGACTGCATAGCCCGTTGGCGTGGCTAGGTGTTTTTAGGGCAGCGCATCGCCGCGTCTATAGTCCGGCGGATGTCGATGTCATCATCCAAGAATTGGGCGTTGACCATCCAGGCGAGATGATGGATTTCGGCACTTACTTGCGACCGAATATTGCGCTAGTTACGGCGATAACACCTGAACATATGGAATTTTTTGGTTCAATTGAACATGTGGCTCAAGAAGAGCTATTTGTCGCTAAATTTTCCGAGTATACGCTGATTAATCGCGATGATATCGACGGGCGATTCGCAGATTTCTTGGAGTCGGCAAACTTTAGTACTTACGGCACGACTGGGCTAGCAGAGTTTCGTTTTGAGCAGCAACAGCTTGATGAAAACGGTTACAGCGGTACGGTTATTGCCCCTAACGATATTCGTTTCCCCGCTACTATTAAAGTAGTGGGCGAGCATAGCTTGCGCCCGATCATGGGGGCAGTTGGCGCGGCGATGATGCTCGGGCTGCCAGTGGAAGACATTATACGCGGCCTGTCGCTCCTCAAGCCAGTGCCGGGGCGGATGAATCTGCTGCGCGGCATTGGCGGCGTGACTATTATAGACGACACTTATAATTCTAGCCCGGCAGCGGCTCAGGCGGCGCTGCGAACTCTATACGAGTTCACGGATGTACCGAGTCGAGTGGCTGTTTTTGGCGATATGCTAGAGCTTGGCGGCAGCAGCCAGGCCGAGCACGAGAAGCTCGGTCGCATGTGCGATCCGAATCTTTTGTCGTGGGTGGTAGTCGTCGGCGTGGCGGCGACGCAATACTTAGCACCAGCGGCCCGTTCGACAGGTTGCCAAGTTCATGTGGCGCGCAACGCTATTGAAGCTGGCGAGTTCGTCCGTTCAATAACCGAGCCGGGGACGGTAGTGCTAGTCAAAGGCTCGCAGAACGAAATATTCCTCGAAGAATGCGTTAAGGTGCTCTGCGACATGACCGAGGACGCTGAATTAGTCCGCCAAAGCGATAAATGGCTAGCTATCAAAGATAAATATTTCCAGCAATTTTAATCGTGTGTATAATAGGTTTAAGTTAAGGAGTAAAGGAGCGAGCTAGCAATGAAACAAGACGGTGTGCCAAAGAAGCCGAAAACCACTAAAAAGAGGGTTTCTGACAAGCCTAAAACCAAGGTCAAAACTGAGACCAGTAAAAAAGCTAAAGTTTCAACAAGCACAACAGCGCCAGCGCTAGCAGCCGCCGAACAATCCGCTGCAAAATCCAATACTGTGGCAGAACAGCCAGCCGCCGCTCCGGTTGCCGCCAACCAGACTGCGGCTCAACCTATAGCTCAGCCAGCGTTGCCGCCGCAGATGGCGATGGGCCAGCGAAAGTCTAAAGCAGGCTTGATCATTGCTATTTGCGCCGCAGTATTAGTTGTGCTGCTGGCGATTGCTGGCGCTACTGCTTATGCGTTTTATCAGAAGCCAGAAAATGTCTTGCTTGATGCGGTTAGTAAATTGCCGCTGGCTACCAAAGTCTCGACTAAAACTACCGTGAACTCAAACTTTTCCTATGAAGCCGACGGCGTGAAAATTAAGTTCAAGAGATTTACATTTGATACAGGCGCTGAAAATACGCCGAAATTTGACGCAAATGCCGAGTTAGTTCTAGAGGTGAATGGCAAGGAAATGTCTCTCAAGGCTAGCGGTTTGGTAACTGACAACGGCACGGTCTATTTCAAGGATAATATCGTATCAAGTATCAAGGAGACGTTGTCTATATTACATCAAAAGCTGCCAGCTCAGGCTGAAAAACATCTGAAAAAGATTGACGGCAAATGGGTAAAGTATTCGCTAGCCGATGCTCGCAAGCAGGACAAAAAATCAGCCAATCAACTGCAGTGTGTGATTGATGCCTACAAAAAATACTCCAAAGACGACAAAGCTAAGCATCAAATATCCAGCGTTTACAAAAAACATCCATTTATAATTATCGACAAAGAAGTTAAGTCGCAAAATGGTAATTTTGGCTACGACGTATCAGTTGATGACGACAAGGCAGAAGCTTTCTGGAAGGACTTTCGAGAAACCTCTTTCGCTAAAAGCGTTGAATCTTGCGCGCCGAACGTTTCGTCTTCGTCGTCTGATACTTACAAGTCTGCCAAAAAAGCCAAATCAAAAGCTGACGCTACCATGACCGTTTGGGTGTCGCAATGGTCGCATGAACTGCGCGGTGTTGACGTTAAGGCCACTAACCTTAAGACCGATAGCCGTTCCGACAAAAACTACAATGTTAGCGCCAAAACAGTTATTGATTTTAGCAAAGGTTCGCAGGTCGCTGTTCCAGGCGACGCCATAAGCGCTGAAGAGTGGGCAAGGGCAATCAGCCAATCTTTTCAGTCGGTAGCTGGCGGCAGTTATCTATCTGCGCCAACCGTTGATACCGATAATGATTTAGAATATGGCGATTACGACAATTAATTACTAGAACCAGCTGTGTTTTATCTGTTATACTGATAGTTGATGAGACACTATAACCCTTCTGAAATTGAGCCGAAATGGCAGCAAATCTGGGCGGATGACCAGCGTTATCATACGAACGAGTCAAGCGCCAAGCCAAAATACTATGTGACGGGCATGTTCCCGTATCCAAGCGGTGCAGGTATGCATACTGGCCACTTTATGGAGCATTCCATTGTCGATGCGGTGGCGCGTTTTCGCCGAGCGCTCGGTTATAACGTAATGTATCCGATTGGCTGGGATAGCTTTGGCTTGCCAGCCGAGAATTACGCCATCAAAACTGGCCGCAAACCTCGAGAAACTACCGCTGACAATATTGCGAATTTCAAAAAACAATTGCGCAGTGTCGGTGCTAGTATTGACTGGTCGCGCGAGATCAATACCAGCGACCCAGAATACTACAAATGGACGCAGTGGATATTTACTAAGCTGTTTGAAAAGGATTTAGCCTATCAAAAAGAATCGCTGCAATGGTGGTGTCCAAAGGATAAGACGGTTCTCGCCAACGAGCAAGTGATTGACGGCAAATGTTGGCGCTGCGACTCGGTTGTTGTTAAGAAGTCAATGAAACAGTGGTTCTTCCGGATTACTGCTTATGCCGAGCAGCTGCTTGCCGAACTACCAGAGATGGATTGGCCCGACAAAATCAAAATTGCGCAGACTAACTGGATCGGTAAAAGTGAAGGCGCTGAGATTACTTTTCAAGTTGACGGTAGCGACGATACGATAACTGTTTTCTCGACGCGTCCTGATACGATTTTTGGCGCAACCTTTCTGGTGTTAGCGCCCGAGCATCCATTAGCGCGCACGCTGTTGACCGATGAAACGCGCGAATTAGTCGAGAACTATATTAATGATGCCGTCAAGAAATCAGAGATTGAACGCAGCAACGACACCAAAGAGAAAACAGGTGTTTTTAGCGGCAGCTATACTATCAACCCGGCGACTGGCCAAAAGATTCCAATTTGGATTGCCGATTATGTTCTGGGAGGCTATGGCACTGGTGCGGTGATGGGTGTGCCAGCGCATGATGACCGCGACTTTGCTTTTGCTGAAAAATTCGAGCTGCCGGTCGTTGAGGTCATCGAGAGGCCCGAGGATGACATTGACACTGACGCTTGCTATCACGGTGAAGGCGTTTTGGTGAATTCTGGTGCTTTTGATGGTACGCGCAGCGAGGATGCTCGCGAGCAAATTGTCGCTTGGCTCGAGCAAGAGGGTAAAGGCAAGTCGCAAATTACTTACAAAATGCGCGATTGGCTGATCAGCCGCCAGCGCTATTGGGGCGCGCCGATTCCGATTATTTATTGTCCAGAGCACGGTGCAGTGCCAGTCCCAGAAAGCGATTTGCCAGTGCTATTGCCGGATGTCGATGATTTCCAGCCGCGCGGTGATGGCAAATCAGTCTTGGCGGCGCAAGAAGACTGGGTGCAGACGACTTGTCCAGTTTGTGGCTCTCCAGCTCGGCGCGAAACCGATACGATGGACGGTTACGCTTGCAGTAGCTGGTATTTGCTGCGGTATACTGATCCGCACAATGCGCGGCAGGCCTGGGCGCCAGACAAGGCAAATTACTGGGCGCCGCTTGATATGTATGTCGGCGGCGATCACGCGACGGCCCATTTGCTGTATGTGCGCTTTTGGACGCATGTCTTTCGCGAGCTTGGGTTGACGGATTTTGCCGAACCAGTAAAAAAGCTGGTTTACCATGGTTTGATTCAAGCCGAGGACGGCCGCAAAATGAGCAAAAGCCTCGGTAATGTCGTTGATCCGCTCGAAGTCATCAACGCTGGCTACGGTGCTGACGCCCTGCGTACGTTTGAGCTTTTCTTGGGGCCGATCAACGAGAACTCTAGCTGGAACAGCCGCGGCATTGCTGGTGTTTATCGTTTTCTTAATCGCTTGTGGACGCTAGTGCAAGAATTTGACGACAGCGACAAAACTGGCACGTCTGATGCTCAGAAGCTTGATACCATTATTAATTCTACTACCAAAAAAGTCACCGATGACATTCATCGTCTCAGCTTTAATACGGCGATTGCGGCGCTGATGGAGTGCGTGAATGATTTGTACAAATTGAAAGTGGCGGGCTACAGCGAAGATTGGCGCCCGCATCTCAAGACGCTAGTGCAATTGGTACAGCCGTTTGCGCCGCACATGGCTGCCGAATTGTGGCAGCAGCTTGGCGAAACTTCGCAGCTCGATTTTGCCGCTTGGCCTGCCTGGGATAATGCTAAGATTGTTAGCGGCAGCTTGCTCATTATCGTGCAAGTCAATGGTAAACTGCGCGCTAAACTCGAGGTCGCTGCTGATGCTAGCGAAGAGCAGATCAAGGATCTAGCGCTAGCCGACGCCAACGTCCAGAAGTTCGTGCCAGCTGAGCCGAAGAAGATTATTTACGTCAAGGGCAAGCTCGTCAACATCGTGGCGTGATTCCGTGATTCCGTCCTTGCAAACTTACAAATGGTAAGTAGCGTTTCTGAACCTATACGCTATTACTTTGTTCATGACTCATAGTCTCATTATAACATAACCGATATAAAAAGTCAATAATTAAAATACGATAACACTACAATGTCAAATACTTGAGAAAAGCCTCGCTTTAGCGTATAATACTACTAAGTTTATACAAACCGAGAAGGAGAACATTTCATGGCACAGCCAAAGAAACAATCAAGTCCTCGCAAGACTGGCATGCGTCGCAGCCATCTTGTCGAGAAGTTAGCCAAGCGCGTTAACGGCCATTCGCCAGTCAAAGTGTTGATTGGCAAGAAAAAATCATCAACCAAGCAGAAATAACCGTTTCAAATAAAAACGGTGAGATAATAAAAGGAAACAAACGCGAATGGCATCGAATAGGCATCTTGGTCGGATTGTTGCGCTGCAAGCGCTATACGAATTGGAATTGCGCCGGCAGTCTGGCGACAACAGTGCCGCGTTAGATGATATCTTGAAGCGCGATGTCGAGCGTTACCGTTCGGCGATTGACGACATCGCTTTCGTAGAAGGACTGGCTAGCGGTGTTGTTAGCCAGCAGGAGGAGCTTGACCGGCAGCTGCAGCCAATTGCGCCCGAGTGGCCGATTACGCAGATAGCACGGATCGACAGGGCAATCTTGCGGATTGGCCTGTACGAATTACTGCATCATCAAGATACTGTGCCGCCGCGCGTCGCCATCAACGAAGCGATTGAGCTAGCTAAAGCGTTTGGTTCTGATAATTCGAGCAAGTTTGTTAATGGCGTACTGGGTACCGCTTATCGCAAATTTGTCGAGGAAGGGTCAGATAATGCCAAAGCCGAAGGCCAACAAAAGCAAGTTTGATCATATACGCAAATATTTAACAAAGTCGCGTTCGGCGTCTATCCAAGAAATCGTCCGCGAGCCGACTAGCGGCGGCGTGATTTTCCGCCACGGCGAGTCGGGTATCGAGATTTTACTGATTCAGGATGCCAAAGACCGCTGGACAATTCCCAAAGGCCACATCGAGGAAGGCGAGACAGCCGTGCAGACTGCTCGCCGCGAAATTGGCGAGGAAGCTGGCTTGCACGACGTTGATATGCTAGGCTGGCTGGGCAAGATTCATTTTCGCTATCGACGCCTCGATAAGCTCGTTTTGATGACGACGCAAATTTATTTGGTGCGCGTTCGTACCAGCGGCGATGAAATCCAGAAAGAGGATTGGATGAAGGGTATCAAATGGTTCCCGTTCAACGAGGCGCTCGAGCTGATCGAATACGAAGACATCGCCAAGCTAATGCTGAAAGCTAAAACGCGGATCCGCCAAGAAAACTTATAAACTTACAAAATACGAAAAGGAGGAAAGATGAGTGGTATGCCAACCGGGCCGTACCAAGATTGGGCGAAGCAGAAATTAGGTTTTGAATATAATGACATTCAGCTTCTGATTACTGCTTTGACGCATCGCAGTTATGTCAATGAGCACAAAAAATCGGTGAGCGAGCACAATGAGCGTTTAGAATTTCTGGGTGACGCCGTGCTAGAGCTGGTGGTGACAGATTATTTATATAAACATTATAGCGAGCCGGAAGGAATCCTGACTAGCTGGCGGGCTGCGCTAGTTAACACCACTAGTAACGCTAAATCTGGCGAAGAGCTTGGTTATGAGCCATTGGTGCGGATGAGCCGCGGCGAGAAGCATGGTTCCGAGCGGGCGCGCCATCAAATTCTAGCCAATGCTTACGAAGCAGTGATCGGTTCGATTTATTTGGAGCGCGGCTATGATGCCGCGGCAGCCTTTATCGAGAAGCATACAATCAGTAAGCTTAACGGGATTTTAGAGAGCGGCTCTTGGCGCGACCCTAAAAGCCATCTGCAAGAAATCAGCCAGCGCGTTGACGGCGCTACGCCAGTCTACAAAGTCATCGCCGAAGACGGCCCAGACCACGACAAGGTCTTCACGCTCGGCGCTTATGTCGGCGACAAACTGATGGGTAAAGGCATCGGCCCTAGCAAGCAAGCTGCTCAGCAGCAGGCCGCCCGCGCCGCGCTGGAAGAGTATAAGAAACGACAATAAAAAAGCCTGTTTCCAGGCATAAAACTATTAACTAATTTGAAGTTGTGATTGCCCGCAGCCGGACTGCGCAGGAGCTAGGCTCGACTGCGGGCAATCTGGCTACGGGCTAGTTGGTCGTGTTCTCTCTGTGATGCTTATCTTTGTTCTCTAAAAGGAGAACAAAGATAGCGGGAGTGACTATTACTTCATAAACGACAAGGAGAAACTTAAATGACACAACTATGAACGTTAGGTTATAGTTGCTGATCAGTCTCCACGTCTCGACGTGGCTACCGGTAGCCACGATAAATGCCGTCCAAACAGCCCACTCAATGTGGTGATTGCGGCTGATCGCCAGCCGCAAAACAGCGATAGGAGCGACAAGGGCAGTGGTGACGACGAGGACGAAAAACATCTTTCCTCCTTCAGAGGAACGAGCTTGCTTAGGCAGGGGCTACTTCTCGCCCCTTACAAACCTGGGCAAAAAGCTTGATACTTATATATCACGCATGAATCCCCATGTCAACGATTTTCGCAATTATTTCGCAAAAATTGCAAATTTTAAGTGTTTTTGAGCCGTTTTGGCCGTTTTTGCGCCCTCTAGCGGTGTTTTCTGCCTGAATTGGCCTATGAGGCTAGACTTGAATGAAAAGGCGTCTAGGTAGCGCTTAGGCGCTTTGTTGACATTTTACCCGTAACACGCTAGAATATGACAGAAGTAACAATAGTACTAACGTGAAGTAAAGGAAGTTTTAATTTTATGCTCGCAATTCGTTTGCAACGTTTGGGCCGCAAGGCTTATCCGGTATACCGCGTCGCCGTCCAGGAAGCACAGCGCCATCCATCGAGCGGCCGCGTGGTTGCTTATGTCGGTAGCTACAACCCGCATACCAAAGACGCTAATATCAATGTCGAGGCTGCTCAAAAATACCTTGATAACGGCGCTCAACCGACGCCGCGCGTTGCGAAGTTGCTAAAAGAGGCTGGCGTCAAGCTGCCGAAATGGGTTAAAGAGTTCCAGGGCGGCAAGACCAAAGCGGTCAAGAATGCTGAAAAGTTGCGCAAGAATCAGCCAAAAGAAGAGCCAGTTGCCGAAGAGACGGAAGCTCCAGCTGAAGCCTAACACTTTTAATCACGAACTAGCGCGCTCTAACTGCATGGTTGGGGCGCGTTTTTCGATTTCATAGCAAAAGCATGTTACAATGAAAGTACGATAGTAACCGTGTGACCGCAAAGGAGGAGATACCGTGGGCATGTCGACCATTGACCAGGAATTTGTCGAATATATCGTAAAATCACTAGTAGGACATCCAGATGATGTGGTTGTTGACCGGATTGTCGACGAGAAGGGTGTTTTGCTGACGCTAACTGTCAATCCAGAAGACTTGGGCCGGGTGATTGGCCGCCGCGGCTCGACCGCGCAAGGACTGCGCACGCTGCTGCGAGCACTAGGCGCTAAAAATACTGCTCATTACAACCTGAAAATCGTCAATAATGACGACCGCGAGGACGCTGATTCGGCTGTAGTGGATAATGATGTGGAAAACGCCACTAGTGATTCTGTGGAAAATGACGCAGAAAACGCAGAAACCGAAAGCGATTTCGCAAAAAAGTCGCGCCAAGAGCTTGCAGAATTAGACGATCTTGATATATAATCATAAGTAAGTTCATGCGAGAACCTTGAACTATCGAAGAAAACAAAGTACAAAAGCTCTACTGCGAGCAAACCTACAAATGGTTTGAGAGACTTATTTGTGCAAGAAAGCCGTCTTTTGAGGCGGCTTTTTTGTTGGGGTGAAACTTCGAGAAGGCGAGCGTAATCTATTACACGAAAAGCCAAACGTGTCAATTGAGACTATACAACTATTTTGTAAAAGCACAAATATATAGATAAAACATAATGTATAATAGGTCAAATACTATTATACAATAAAATCTAGATTGCAGCAAATTATTGCAAGACATGAAAATAGCCCGCCGAAAACGTGCTCAAGCTGGAAACTGGGTGTTTCAACCCAGGAGATGCAAAATCTGCGTCTCGAACCAGGTTGAACCAATTTTCAGCGGGCTATTTTCGTGCGGGCTCAGTTGCTTCTCAGGCCACCCAGACCTGAGAAGATTCCAGCCCAGAGGGCCGCACGGCGCGGTTGGCCGCGCATAGCGTGTCCGACAGAGTTCTTGAGCGCGCGCATCTGTGCGCGCTCAAGGATGGTGGGCTTGGACTTGGGGGCGACGGCGGTCTTCATGATCGCCTTCCTCTCTTTGCTCAAAGCAAGGGCGACTTTCGCCCTAGACTACCTTGAGCAAAAGTTGATATATATATATCACAGATAGACATCCGTGTCAAGACTTGTTACACTATAACAGATGAGAAAAATTCAAGTGATTACCTTATTCCCAGAAATGTTCGCTGGCGTGTTCGGCAGTTCGATGATGTGGAAGGCGCAAAAAGACTGCCATGTCGAGCTCTCGACGATTGATCTGCGTCAGTTTGGATTAGGCCCGCGCCGGACAGTTGACGATACTCCATATGGCGGCGGCGATGGTATGCTGCTGATGGTCGAGCCGCTATGGCATGCGGTGCAGCAGGCCAAGCAGATTGACTCTGGCGCTAAAGTATTAATCATGACACCGCGCGGCCAGCGCTGGCGGCAGGCGTTGGCGCAGCAATACAGCGAAAGCGAAGATGGTTATATTGTGATCTGCGGACGCTACGAGGGTTACGATGAGCGAATTATGGCGCTGGTCGATCAAGAGCTTAGCGTCGGCGATTATGTACTAACTGGCGGCGAATTGCCAGCGATGACGATTATTGATTCGATTGTGCGGTTAATTCCTGGTGTACTTGGCGGCGAAAACAGCGCAGCGATTGAGAGCTTTAGCGACGGCGAAACGCTAGAATACCCGCAATACACCCGGCCCGAGGAATGGCAAGGTTTGCGCGTGCCAGAGGTACTATTGAGCGGACATCATGGCAAAATCGCCGAATGGCGGGCAGCACACAGCAAAAAGGCTGGGGAATAAAGCGGTTTTGCTAGTGCTGGGCAGGCCCAGCTAGCATCAACTAAACTAGGAAACGAAATACTCCTCGCCAAGGCAGAGGAGTATTTCATTGTTGTGGTGGATTTATCGGAGAGCGATCGATACATTTTTGTGTTTGTTTTTGTAACTTCGCTGTCTATACAATATACGTTTTTGTGCTTAATAGCAAGCATTTTTTGGACAAAAAATAAAAAATCGTGTGGAAAAATGCTATGCTAATAATATGAAACAGTTTATAGCTAATATTTTTCCGCCAACAATTTTCAAGAAGCGCGCACAGTATGCGGCGCTGGCAGCAGGTTTCTGGACGATTATTATAATGTTGGTGCAATTGTTTAGGTTCGAGAAATTTCCAAAAACTCTAGAATCGCTGGGGATTGGCGACGGCACTATCGCCGCGATTGCTATAGTTTTGCTAGAATTTATTTCCTTGCCATTTTTGTTGTCTATGCCGCGGCTGGGTAGGATAGAGCGGCAAATATCAGGCGCGTGCGTGCTGCTAACGCCTAGCGTTTGGCTGGCGATCAGCGCGGTCGTACTGATGAGCGGCGGGCAGGGAAAAGTTAGTTTGTTTGGCGCGGTAGCGGCGCTGCCTGGGGTGATTAGTCTACTACTGTCCGGCGCGTGGCTAGCAGCTGCGGTGTATTTGACTGCTAAACTGCGGCGGCTAAATTTGAAATAACGGCGCTATAGTGATATATTAAGGTAGGCGCAATGGGGTGTCGCCAAGTGGTAAGGCACTGGGTTCTGGTCCCAGCATGCGGGGGTTCGAATCCCTCCACCCCAGCCAAGAAATAATGATATGAAGACAACTACTCCCCGCATTCCGAGCGGTTTCAGCGAATACCTGCCAGGCGACCAAATAGAGTTTAATCGTTTGCGCGACATTATTCGCGAAACTTATGAGCGCTATGGCTACGCGCCGCTGGACACGCCAGATATTGAGCTGAGCGAGGTGTTGTTGGCGAAAGGCGGCGGCGAAACCGAGAAACAGATCTATCGGTTCGAGCGCGGCAAGAATGATTTGAGCTTGCGTTTTGATCTAACGGTGCCGCTGGCGCGCTACGTCGCCGAGCACGAAGGCCAGCTGGTTTTCCCGTTCCGGCGTTACCAGATTGGCAAAGTGCACCGTGCCGAGCGAGCTCAAGCCGGGCGTTTCCGCGAATTCTATCAGTGCGACATTGATGTGATTGGTTCGGAAAGCGTGGCAGCCGATGCGGAGTTTCCAGCGGTAATCAACGATATTTTTGAGCAGTTTGCTTTCGGCGAGTTCACGATTCACATCAATAATCGTTTGGTGTTGAACGGCTTTTTCGCTGGAATTGGTTTGGCCGATGTATCGGCGGATGTACTACGAGTAGTCGATAAAATCGAGAAAATATCGCGTCAAGATTTTATGGCGGAATTACGCGAGTTGGGTCTTAGTGAAAAGCAAGTCTTGCAAGTAGTTGCTTTCACAGAAATTAGCGGTAGCAACGACGATATTTTATCGCAGCTAGAGTCAATGAAAAACGAGATCAATTCTGATGATTTCGCGCTTGGCACGGCAAAATTACGTGAGTTGCTGGCGATGCTGCGAAACATGGGCTTGCCAGAGCAGCGTATTCAGCTAGACTTACGGATTGCGCGCGGACTGGATTATTATACTGGCGTAGTCTACGAAACGACGCTTGATGATTATCCAGAAGTCGGTAGTGTTTGCTCGGGCGGACGCTACGATAACTTGGCCGAGAATTATACGCGGACACGTTTGCCAGGCGTTGGTGTGTCGATTGGTCTGTCGCGCTTATTCTATAAACTACGCGAGGCAGGCGTCGTGTCTAGTAGTCGCCAGACATTGGCGCGCTGTATGGTGGCGGCCTTTGATGATGCGCAATTCGGTGAGGCGCTGCAAATAGCTGCCGAGCTGCGGCGAGCTGGCGTGGCGACAATCCTCAATACCGAATCGGTGCCGTTAAAAAAGAAGCTGCGCTATGCTGATCGTCTTGGTATACCGTTGGTAGTCTTGATTGGCGAAGAAGAAGTGCGCGGCCGTTTCGCGACAGTGAAGGATATGGCAACCGGTGAGAATAAGCCTATCCCCCGCCAGCAACTAGTCGAGGAGCTGCAACGATAAGGTGGCTTGGCTGGTTAAGATAATCGCCGACTGGCTGCTGATTCCGTTAGTACTGCTGGCTTTGTATGAACTATTTTTTAAGGTTGAAAGTAAGCGCCGCTATGAAATTTATTCTCGCGTGCTGATGGCCGGACTGACGTCTTATGTGATTGCTAAAATCCTTGGGCTAATATATCAGCCTGAACAGTTGCGTCCGTTTGAGCTGCTTGGCGTTAATCCGGGGGCGGCTTATCTGAATAATCCGGGATTTCCGTCGGATCACGCGCTTTTTGCGATGTTTTTGGTGCTGGCGGTCTGGTATGCGCTGCGTCGCCGCTCGATTACTATAATTATGCTAACTATGGCGCTGCTAGTTGGAGTTGGCAGGATATTAGCGCTGGTGCATACGCCGCTTGATGTTGTCGGCGGCATGGCGGTGGCTTGCTTGGGGGCGTTGTGGTACGTGGATTGGCCTAATGTTAAGCTTGCATCTAGCAAAAAACGCAAGAATGTAGTAAAATAACTTAGTAAGATGACTAATGTGGAGAAACCTATGAACAACGCAAACGAGACTGCAGCGGTGAAGCTGGAGCCGTTTATTCCGATGGACAAAAAGGATATCATTCGAGCTGCTATCTATGGAGCATTCGCTGGTGCAATACTAACGGTGTTGTATATTTTGGTTGGCCGGGTCGCGTCGGCGGTGATGTGCCGCGGCGATAGTGATTTATGCCAGAATGCGCCGCTGTATGTAGCAATTTTTTCGGTAACTTTGGTGTCAATCGGCGGATTGATACTGCTGTCGCAGGCGCGAATTTACCGGCCGTTATTTATCGTTATTGCTTCGATAGCGGCTCTATGGGGTCTGCAATCGTATTTAGCGCTCTTGCCGTGGTATTGGGCGATGGCGGCGATGACGGTAATTGGCGCGTTGACGTATGCGATGTTTACTTGGTTGGCGCGATTGCGGTCGTTTATACTTTACTTAGTAGTATCGATTGTGCTGATTGTAGCGGCTCGGTTGATTATCGCTGGGTAGCTGGCACAGAACCGTTATTTGCGGTATGCTAGCTATATGGAAATAATGGTTTTGCTTATAATTTTAGTGATAGTCGTCGCAGCGGCTAGCGTGGTTATTTTTGTGTTGATGCAGCAGCTGAAGCGAGTGCAAAATAACTCGGCGGTAGAGCTGATTAAGGGCGATGTCGTTGAATTGTCGCGCTCGATCACTAATTTGCAGCAAACAATGAGCGACAAGCTTGAACGCTCGCAGCTGTCAACTCAGCAATCGGTGCAAAAGCAGCTCAGTGAAAGTTCAAAATTGGTGGCCGATGTCACGCAGCGCTTGACCAAGCTCGACGAGACCAACAAGCGTGTCGTTGATGTGGCGACTGACCTCAAAACCTTGCAAAATGTTCTACAAAACCCCAAGCAGCGCGGTGTTTTTGGCGAATACTATTTGTCGAGTGTTCTCGAAAATATTTTGGCGCCAGGGCAGTATCAAACTCAGTATAAGTTTCGCGACGGCGAAATGGTTGATGCGGTGATTTTTCTTGATAAGGGTCAGATTCTGCCAGTTGATAGCAAATTTAGCCTCGAAAATTATAACCGGATGATTGAAGCTAGCGGCAAAGAGCGCGAGCAGCTAATGCAAAAAGTCAAAGCTGATCTGAAAGGGCGCATCGACGAAACCAGCAAATATATTCGTCCGAGCGAGCATACTATGGATTTCGCATTTATGTTTATTCCCAGCGAATCGTTGTATTATGATTTACTGATCAATAATGTTGGCCAGGGCGGCAGTTCGCGCGATCTGATAGAGTATGCCTTCCGCGAAAAGCACGTGATTATCACCAGTCCGACGAGTTTTATGGCGTATTTGCAAACGGTATTGCAAGGTTTGCGCAGCTTGCAAATCGAGGAGCAGGCTAAGGATATTCAGGTCCGCGTCGGCAAGCTCGGACAACACATCGCCAAATTTGAAGAGTATATGCAAAAACTAGGCAATAGTCTCGGTACGACAGTCAATCATTATAACAACGCTCATAAAGAGCTCAGTAAAGTTGATAAAGACGTAGTGAAGATCGCTGGTAGCGATTCTTCCGTCGAAGTATTGACGCTTGATCGTCCGTCGTCTATTGATAAGAAGTAAAGATTTTTGACTATCAAAATATCCCGCCGATAGACGGGATATTTTTGTTAAGAAAGTTAGGTTTAGTCTTTCTTTTGCCGGCCAGCAACCAACACGTAGAGGTTGGCACCGACAGCGGCGCCCGCTAAAGCGCCAACTAGCGACTCGAGCGAGAAGCGCGAATTGACAACTTCGTTAGAGCCAGCTGAACCAGTAGTGAGCTCCTTTTCGGTCGAATCGGTCATCGCTAGCGCAACAGCCGGGTTAAGGCTAGCACCCTTGACGTATGCGACGTGAGGAATCTCAACTTTATTAGAAGCCGAAGATGTTGCTTTGCTTTGGTAGTCGGCGATTGCTTGCGTTTTGGCGGTTGATAGCAAGTAGCCAGATGTCAAAATGCCGACTGCCAGTGCCAAGCCAACGCCGAGCGCCTTGCCGGTATTGCAAGTTTCTTCGCGCGATAGAACTGCTGCTAGTCCGAATAGGAAGATAGCGGTGCCGACCAGCTCAATGCCGAATATCGACCAGTTCATGCTGCTGAATCCGCTAAAGCCGAAGTTGATCGAGCCGCCAGTAACCCAGTTGGTGACGATTACAGCCAGCATAGCGCCGATGAACTGGGCGCCCCAGTAGAATGGCAACAGGATTGTCTTGAGCTTGCGCATAGTCCACAAACCAAATGTTACGGCTGGGTTGACGTGCGAGCCCGAGACAGCGCCGATGCTCATCACTAGCATTACTAGCGTGAAGCCGACAGCTAGCGCGCCAACGCCGCCGTCTTTGAATGTGGTCAAAGCAACCAGCGTCAATACGAACGTACCGATTAGCTCGGCAAAGATTATATTTATGATATTTGATGGAAGCTTGACGCTGCTGCGTTTAGTTGTCGTAGGTTTGGCAGCGGCAGTTTCCTTCTTTGGTGCTTCTACTTTTTCGGCAGATACTGTACGAACAGTCGTCTTGCTGGCGGCCGTTTTCTTGGCGGTCGTCTTCTTCTTGGTAGAAGCGGCTTTTTTAGTAGCCATGAATATTCCCTCCTTTACTGAAATATAGACATAGTATAACACAAAAATATTTTGGGTTGTATACATCTGTTATAATGATGATATGGGACGTTATTTTGAACAGACAGAAAGCCGCAGCGAACTGCAACAGCGCATCGCTGCCGACTTGCGTGAAAAAGCAGCGCAGAAGGCAAAGCAAGAAGGCGAGCCAGTTCCGGGTGTTAGCGGCGAGCTAATCGAAAACTCAGAATATTTGAAAGGCACCAAGGCTACGACAACTCTAGCACCAGCTTGGGTGTTTATTGTGCTGATGGCAGTTGGCGTATTTGTGTTATTCGTATATCAGGTGAATAAGTAGGTTAGCGATGGATTTCGAGAAAGTTTTACAAGTTTTATCAGCGCGGGCGGCTCAGTCTAACCACCCGCAAGAAGTATTGCGCGCTCCAGAAATCAAAACGCTGTATGATCACATCAAGACATTGCCAAATGATGAGCGCGGCGCTTTCGGTAAGCGAGTCAACGAGCTGAAAAAATCGCTGGAAGTGGTCATAGAAGTTCGCCGCCAGGAGCTCGATAAAGTTGACTTACCGCCAATTGACGTGACAGCGCCGATGGACATCAATGCACCGCAGCCTGATCTATTGCCCAGCGAACGCGGTACGATTCACCCGCTGAGCGCCGAGATTGAGCGTATTTCTGACATTTTCAACCGCATGGGCTTTGTGACGGAAGAGTCGCGTGAAATTGACGATCAATTCCATATGTTCGAGAGCTTGAACTTTCCGAAGGGTCACCCAGCACGTGATGATTATGACACGTTCATGACCGAAGAGACTGACGCTAACGGCGACCGCTTGATCGCGCCAGCGCACACCTCGACCATGCAAAACCGCGTGCTGAAAAAATATCATGGCAATTTGGAAAAAGGCGAGGCAATTGCCGCCATTGTACCCGACCGGGTGTTCCGCAACGAAGACCTGGACGCGCGGCACGAGCACACGTTCTATCAAGTTGAGGGCGTGTATGTCGCCAAGGGAGTCAATGTCGGCAACCTCATCGCCACCTTGCAGGAGTTTTTGCAGGAATATTATGGCAAGAAGTTGGATGTGCGCGTCAACCCGTTTTATTTCCCGTTCACTGAACCGAGCTTTGAATTCGCGCTGAGCTGCCCATTCTGCGAAGGTAAAAATCCGGATTGTAAAGTTTGCTCGGGCGAAGGCTGGATTGAGTTGCTGGGATGCGGTATGATCCACCCGAATGTGCTGAAAGCTGCTGACATCGATCCGAATGAATACACCGGCTTTGCCTTTGGCTGCGGCATCGACCGCTTGGTGATGATGAAATACGGCATCGAGGACGTGCGGCATTTCGAGAGCGGCAAGTTGGACTTTTTGGAGCAGTTTTAATTTACGTTAGATTGACTGGAGATATGTGATGATTAAACGTAACGTATTTCTATACAACATTACCAATCGCGACGACGAGGGATATGGCAGCTACTTGTTTGAGGACGCTCTGCGTGATTTGATGAACCTCGAAGAAGACGACAGAAACTGGCAACATAATCCAAATGACGATGAGTCGTTTATGCGGCTCTTGCAGTTTGACAAGTTACATAGAACCAGCGAACTATCCAAATGCTATGCTGGCATCATCGCCGTGTATGGATCAAATGTGATTACAACAGGCAGGGACGATGATGATCTAGTTAGGCGCTATCCTCTTCCGGGTGGGCGTCTACCTGTACAGGTAGTACACTTTTTATATTATGCAGATAAAAGAATTATGGCATTAGAGTACAACCGAAATGTTGTCACAAATGTAAAGATCCTAGCGTATATAAATAATCGCATAACAAAGCTCTCGCTCTCTGAAAAGCTAGCATTTATCGGGACGGTGATCTGCCATCCAGATGCTATCGAGTTAATCAGGCAGGCTCATCGTATAAAATCCGCGAAAATATTCGTTCCTCGTGAAGCGATAGAACAAAACAATAAAATCTATCAAATTGCTAGGGATGTATTTTCCGCTCCTTCAGTCGATAACCATACTGATACGCTGGGTACTTTTGTTATTGAATTTCGTCCCAATAGAGGAGAATTCTTGTCTCCCGGGTCTTATATCGATAAGTATGTAAACGAGTTTCCGGGTGTTGATAAACAAGTCTACGAAGTTGAAATCGAGGAAGGTATGGAAGTGACATCGGTTAATATCATGCAGCCTCAGTTTAAGAATACTATTGAACTGCCAGACAGCAGTATTGAAGACCGAGAAGAGTATGACAGGCAGGTTTTTGGTAAAATCCACGAGGTATATCAAGCGGCTAATGGCGTCATAGCGGGAGCGAACAATGTGGACTAGGCGATGGAGCTCTGTTGGGCTGATGCTGATCATCCTGGGGTTATTCTTTGGGGTATCCTTCGGTATGCAAGAGATCGTGAAGGCGGTGAAGCCTGATATCATGAAGGTTAATCCGTGGGACGTATTTGAGGGTATAATAACCATCCCATCATATATCGTTATAGTGTTACTAGTGTTGCTGCCATCAGACGCTCGATATAACCTGAGGCTATCAATGTTTCAAAAATCCAGTTACGTGCGTGAAATTGTCATCTCCGGCCTCCTAATCATTCTCGTGATGGCTGTAGTGGGATTTGTGGCGTATGACCCGACGGATAGCCCGACTCGTAATCCTTGGAATGATTTTAATTGGGGTAATTATCTGAGCGTGATTATTTGGGGAGTTATCATATTTTTGTATAGTGTGCTGCTGCGGTTGGATAGTAGGGCCAGACGTGGATTTGATAAAAACGTAGCTTAATTATCCCATACAAATATCCCGATAAGGCCGCGTGACAACTTCTGCCGAGTCAAGGCCGAGTTTGGTTTCAATGTCGCTAATCATCGCCAATGCGCTATTTTCATCGTCCGACAAAACCTCAACTTCCACGAACGTGCCAGCGTCTTTGATTTCGTCTATAGCCACTGTTGCCTGCGGAAAATCAGAGGACTGAAACGATCGCCGGTATTTGTTGACCTCGACCAGCTGCACCATGCCGAGATTTGCCAGTAGCTGCTTGGCGGTCGCCGCGTCCTCGGGCTGAATTGGCAGGTTGGTCTCGGGCTTAATGATCACATTGTTTTTCGTATGTGTAGCAGTCGTCGTCGCCGGCTTATAAGTCACCTCAGCAAAACCATCGCGCTGGCGAATCCGCAAGCATTCAACCGTCTGCATAAAATCGACATCAGGACGAGAATAATACGTATCAATCTCGCGGAGATTACTCTGCAGTTCAAAACCGAGGTCTTGCAGCTGCTTGATTAATTCTTTTGCGTCACAGGTTAGCTGGCGTTTGCATTCGATTTCTAGTAGTTTTTTGGTCATTTGGTGGCCTTTCGGGTTCTTACCTAGCACTGTGTTTACCTAAATAATTAATTTATTAGCGCGAATAGCAGCGGCGATTCGACGGGTAATAGTGCTCATAAATTAAGGATAGAGCAGTTTGCTGCATCATGCAATAACTATTTAGGAACGTCTCGTAAGGTTTATGCTATAATTAAGTTATAAAGGTTATCAATACTGCAATCCTTGCTGGATATCAACGGCCAGTAAAAAGCAAAGTTCGCTTATGAAAGGTGTAAAAATGTCTGTAGCGCTCAGTAGCAAAAAGATAATACTAATCGTAATATGCGTGATACTTGCGCTGATAGCAGGATTCGCGTCTTGGGCATTTCTGTGGCCTAGCCGTAGTGCCGACCTGCAGAAAGCTGATATCCAGCGGCGCGATTATGGCCAATCGGTGGCAGATATCCAAAAAATCATTGCCGATGATACCGCCAATAATGAGGTGCGGCCAGATTGCCGGCCGATTTTGAAGACTCACGGCAAAAAAACTGCTCGAGCAGTGATGATTCTTCACGGCGTTAGCGCTGAACCTTCAGGAATGGTTGAGCTGGCAGACTGGTTTTACCAGGCGGGCTACAATGTTTACGTACCGCGAGTGCCGCATCACGGCATGAAAGACAATAAGCTCCACGGGAAAGTCCGCGCCAGCGAATTGGTGAAGTTCATGGGTGACAGCGCTGGGCTAGTCAGCGGCCTGGGCGACGAGCTAGGTGTGATCGGCCATTCTGGCGGCGGCACGCTGGCAACGTGGCTGGCGCAGTATGGCGACGGACTATTCTCGCGGGTATTACTGCTCTCGCCGTACTATGAACCAGACGCTTCTAAAGCACCGAAGTGGCAAATGGCGCTGCTGCGCAATGTTTATGGTAACCATTTGCTGCCAGATCAATTCTTTGACGGTAATTTGTCGTACCGGGCGCTGGCAAATTATGTCATAATTAAGCAGAATTATCGCAATGATTTGAAGGCTGAAGGTTTGAAGCATCTCGGCTTGATAATTGGTAGCGAGGACGATTTGATTGATAAAACCATGGCACTGAATATCGCCGAAGGCATGGCTAAGGCTAGCGGCGCCGAATTTACTTACGAAACAACGCCGGCTTATATCGGCGCTGGCCACGAATTAATATCTCCAGAAGACAAAGTCGTTAAGAAGTACAAGAAAGAATTGTATGGCATGTACCTGCGGGTGTATGAGAAATAGTATTTAGTAGTTGCGTACTGTCAGACGTTTTCCATTTTCGGCTTAGTTAGGTGGAGGTCTGTTATAATAGTCTATTGTGACTGCACGTAAAGTAAATATATCCACGAGACCGTTTAGGAGTGCCGTTTCTGGCGGCAAAACCGCCAAACCGCGACTGCGTAAGGGGTGTCGCCGAAAAACACAGTCTAGCGGCCAAGCCATGCTTGCTCGTAATATTAAGCATCATCATGCTGCGCCCGTCCGAAAAATGAGGATTAAAAAGCCATATTACGACGCCATCATGTCGGGTCGTAAAACCCTGGAGGTTCGCGTTGGCTATGGCAGTATCAAGCGCTTGCAGGCTAGCGAGCTATTGCAGCTAGAAACTAGTCATGAGTCTGGCGCGGTACGGATTAAGTCGATTCGTATCTACGATAATTTTGCTAAGATGCTGGCAGCTGAGGACTGGCAGCAAATTGTACCGCAAGCCAAAGATAGAGCGGAAGCGCTTCGGCTTCTTCAGAAAATCTACCCGCCGCGTAAAGAAAAACTTGGTGTGTATGCTATTGAAATTGCGAAATTAGAGAAAGGCAAATCGGCTAAAGGCAAAAAAGCAAATAATACTTTTTAGGCGCCTCGATGGCGTATTTTTGCAATTAATACAATTTTGTGGCATCATAAAAGATAAATGATTCAATATAAAAGGAAATTAGAATAATATGAGTGAACTTCCATACCTGTTAACAGCGACCCCATCTGAACATCCTCGTGGTGCGGCATCGCTGCTAGGAGCTGATTTTATGCCGACACCACTGACTGCTAAGCTAGCTGGGGTGCCAGGGTTGGATATAGCAGGAATAGTGAATCGTGCTTTGGAGAAAAATGAAAATGGTAATCCTTCGGTAAAAGCCGCACGAGGCATTGGCGGGACGGCAAGCTGTGTTATGCTCAGAAATCTAGCAGATCAAGCAAATTCCATAGACCCAAATGCTGTCGTAGGAGCTCAGGGTGAGAATAACCCAACGGCCGCGAGGCTGCTAGACGATCTAGAAAAACGCGCAGAAGCTGGAGAGGCCGGCGCGCTTGCTGCTCCTATTCCTCCAAAATCCTTAGAAATGATCAATAATTTAAATGGAAGGGTCGAAGAAAGAGGCGGTCAGGCTGGAGAATAGTCTCTGAATAATAGGATGAAAAAAGGTAAAAATATGGGCGCAGATAGTTCTTCACAGTGGGACGAATAGGAGGCGTATACTATGAATTGGCTTGCGGTTGTTGGCACCCGCGAAATGAATGACGCGATTTGCCGCGATATTGAGCGATTTGTTGGTCAGAAGATTGCTGAGGGCAGTGGTATTGTATCGGGCGGTGCTACTGGTGTTGATCACGAGGCGGCTCGGCTGGCGTATGAAAATGGCTTGGATGCGTCGCGGTTTAGTATATTTCTACCGGTGAAATTAGAGTTGTATTGCCAGGCACTGTACGATCGAGCGGCAGCTGGTAAATGCCGCTACGACGATGCGGTTGATACGGCAAATCTTTTACAAAAGATTTGCCAGAGTAGGCCTGGTGTTGTGCACGATGTCACTGAGTTCACTGAAGTCAATGCCGAATCATTTCATGCGCGCAACTGTCAGATTGTTGACTTGGCGGACGAACTAGTAGCTTTTCGAGTGAATAATAGCCGAGGTACGACATTTACTATTGATCAAGCCCGAGATAAAAACATTCTAGTAAAAATTTTTGATTACTCAATCACTTCGCTCTGATTGCCATACTTAGCGATGATTTGTGTTGCTTGCGCCACGTCGTTTACGTTGTCTGGCGTAGCAATTGCGTGCCAGCCATCACTACCGAGCAAAATGCCCAAATCAAGTAGCATTCGGTCGATGTCGGGCGCTATCGAAGGCTCATCGGTATAAGATATACTATGCAAATAATCGGCAAAGCGTTGATTCAGATCGGGCGAGCGCAAATCCCGGGCGACGGCCTGGACGCAGCGGATAATGTCAGCAAATTGGATTGGCCCCGATTGTACACTGAGATGCAGCGTATTAGTGACAGACATGTCTTCGGCGTGATATTTGATATGATTGTCGTCGGTGTAGGCGCCAAATTGCAGGCTAAGCTTTTGGCTGATTGATAAGTTCAAAAAGTGCATGTATTCATAAAATAGCGGCAATGTTTCGGGCCGTTGCTGGCGGAATTGCTGCGTTAACTGAAAGGATATATAGAGTTTGCGCGGAATTGCTGATGGCTGGTTAGTCGAGTAAATTATACCGCTGATTTGGCTAGTGCTGCTATTCAGCCGCTTGATATTATCGATGTTTTGCCATGGCCTAGAGTCAAGCTGTCTTAATTCGTGCATCATTCGGCCGCTGTCGGCAACGTATAGCTGGTTTGGCTCTTCGGCCAGCAAACGGTACAGAGCTAGTGAAACCGGCTCGTTGTCCATTTCGCCGAAATCAGTCGGCAAGGATAATATCTTGTTAGCTAACCGCGTGGCATCGACCGAGTGCCAAATACTCTTAATAATGATAATGCCGCCAGGGTAAGTGTGTCCGTCTAGCGTGTAATCGATCAGCTGATACTGGCCTTGCTGGTACATAAATTCGGCCGCTGTCGCCAGAAACATATGCTCATATAAATGAGCTAACTGCATGCATGGATGGTGTTTAACCATAGTGATGCGCTTCATTATATTAATTATAGCAGAGAGTTAGAGCTGATGCTCTTTGATGCGGTAGCGAACGGTTTTCACGAGCAATTTTAGCTCGCGTACGATAGTGTTATACTATATGTAATATGAAAGTCAGCCTAAACATTATCAAACAATTGATTAATTTTGAATTACCGCCGGTGGATGAGTTGGTGGCGCGGGTCAATCAGCAACTTGGTGGCGTCGAAGCAGTGATTGACCTGAACGCCAAATATGGTGGCGCGCGAATTGTCCGGGTGGTTGAATGCGCCAAGCACCCTAATGCTGATCGACTGAGCGTGACCAAGATTGATGATGGCGGTGCGGTGGCGGATGTGCCGCGCGATGAGGGTGGTCTGGTGCAAGTAGTTTGCGGCGCGCCAAATGTACACGCTGATATGTGGGCGATTTGGCTGCCACCGAAAAGTACGGTGCCGGCGAGTTTTGATGAAGACGAGCCATTCGTGCTGGATGCGCGGCCACTGCGCGGCGTGCTCAGTCAAGGTATGTTGGCGGCGGCTGACGAGCTGGATATTGGTACAGATCATGAAGGAATAATCGAAATCACTGAGCGCGACGTGCCGGCGGGCGTTGAGCTTACGGCGGGTGCGAGTTTCGCGGAAACGTTTGGGCTGGATGATTACGTGCTGGACATTGAAAATAAGATGTTTACTCACCGGCCGGATTGTTTTGGGCAACTCGGCGTGGCACGCGAGATTGCTGGGATTTTTCATCAGCGATTTACTAGCCCCGATTGGTATAAATCAGAGCAGAAGTTTGCTGAGGCCGAAGGTCTAGAATTGACAGTAACGAACGATGCGCCAGAATTAGTGTCGCGCTTTATGGCGGTGGCAATCCGTGATGTTACTGTGGGCCCGAGTCCGTTGTGGTTGCAGTGTCAATTGGTGGCGATGGGCGGCAAGCCGATTAATAACATTGTTGACGCCACGAATTACATAATGCTCATGACGGCGCAGCCAACGCACGCCTATGATTATGACAAATTGCGCGGGCACACGCTCGGCGCGCGGCTGGCGCGTGATGGCGAGAAAGTTAGCCTGCTCAATGGCAAAGAGTATGAGCTGACAAATGACGACATTGTTATTGCTGACGGCGAGGGCGTGATTGGTCTGGCGGGAATTATGGGCGGTGCTGACACTGAGGTTTCGGATGGCACGAAAAACATCGTTTTGGAGTGCGCTAACTTTGACATGTATGCGCTGCGCCGCACGGCTATGCGCCACGGTATTTTTACCGACGCGCTGACGCGGTTTAACAAGGGCCAGTCGCCGCTTCAAAATGCTGCCGTATTGAAGCAGCTGATGAGTATGGTTGGCGGGTTACAGGCGAGTGAAGTGTTTGACAAGCGCAACGATCGCCTGATGGTCATGCAGCACGATTCGCGAGTTACATTTGGCTCTGCCGGCAAGGAAACCATTTCGATTTTCGATTGGGGCGCAGTGACTGGCGTTTTAGTGTTGGAAAGTACCTTTGTGAATGAACGTTTGGGCACAGAATTTTCGCCGCAAGAAATCTGCCGTATATTAAAGAATGTTGAAATTAAGGCGCATGAGGAACCCGAGCCAAATACGCCTTATCAATTTGAAGTAATCGCGCCATTCTGGCGCACCGACCTTGAACTGCCGGAGGACATTGTCGAAGAAGTCGGCCGGCTGTATGGCTTTGATAAACTACCGCGCCAATTACCAATGCGCAGCATCAAGCCAGCGCCGAGGAGTCTGCGCCGCCAGCTCAAGCAAGCGATTCGCCAAAGTCTGTCGCGCGCCGGTGCCAACGAAGTCTTGACTTATAGTTTCGTCCACGAGCGCGTCCTGAAAAACGCCGAGCAAGACCCGAGCCGCGCCTATCGGCTAAGCAACGCTTTAAGCCCTGATTTGCAGTATTATCGCACCAGCGTGCTACCGAGTTTGCTGGATAAAGTTCACGCCAACATCAAAGCCGGCCACGACGAATTCATGTTGTTTGAAATCGGCAAAATTCACGATAAAGAATTGCCGCTTACTGACGAGAATCTGCCGAGCGAGCAGACGTTTGTCGACGGTATTTATGCTAGCAAAAAGCCGCGAGCCGGCGCGCCATTCTATAAAGCGAGGAAATTGGTAGACAGGCTGTTGACAGATATTAACGTTGAGGCTGATTTTGTGAAAATAGTAGAGTCGGACGCGGACGTGCCAGCGCCGTTTGACGACCAGCGCAGCGCTTGGATTGTCGCAAAAAACGGCGACAAGCTAGGCGTTGTCGGTGAATTATCTCAGACAGTACGGCGTAATTTCAAACTGCCAGATTACACGGCAGCGTTCTCGCTTGACATTGAAAAATTACAAGTCTGTCTGACTAAAAGTCGCGAACATAATTACCGGCCGCTGAGTCGTTTCCCATCAATCAGTCAAGACATCTCGCTGCGCTCAAGCGTGGAAATTTCGCATGATGAGTTGCTGCGAGCGGTTCAGCAATGCTTGGACGGGCCAGAAAATCTACATTGCCAGATACAGACGCTTGGTATATATCAGCCAAAAGACGACGCGGCTATCAAGACTACCACTTTCCGGCTAACGTTTACCAGTTATCAGCAAACCCTGACTGATACTGAGGTCAAACCGATTATGGATAATATTGCAACGGCAGCGCTTACTAAACTTGACGCCGAGCGAGTGTAGTTTATTTTAGTTGTTTTTGATTAGAACGCAGCGGGCGTTCTGGCAGGTTGTTGCGCAACGTTACTAGGCTGCGTCGTGTTGGGCGGCCGATAAGTACGCCGAACGAGGCGCCAGCAGCAATGGCTACCGCAATCAGTATAGCTCGCATCAATAACAGAGTACCGTCTACAGCGGCCGGATTAGCGACTAGCGCCATTAGCCCGTTATACAAGGTTAGGCCGGGAACCAGCGGCACGATACCAGCATCGATGATCGCTTGGCTAGGAATTCTGGTTAAGCGTGAAACAACAGTAGCTGTAAAGCCGACGGTAAATCCAGCGACAGCGTTAGCAGGGATAATTATCAAGCCTAATTCTGATACAGCTAACAGCACATAATAACCCAATAGTCCGCTGGCGCCAGTGATTAATAATCCAACTGGCCGCGAATTATTACTTAATGCAAATGATGCCGAGATGATGACGGCGCCAATATACTGATAGGTCGTGCTTGAAAAGGATAAGCTGTCGGGAGTTGCGACGAACGCTAAGCCAAACTGCCTGGCGGCATATAAGCCCATACTTACGCCCAGTACAATGCCAAGCGTCAACATCACCACTTTCAATAGCCGAGCGCTAGCCGTGACGTAATATTCGTCAATTGCGTCCTGAAAGGCGCCGACAATCATCATGCCAGCTACTAGCAAGACGATACCGCCAACGGTTAATATCGTCGGATCAATCAAAGCAAAAAATTCCCAATATTTATGATTAACTAGCCACAATATACCAGTAGAGACTAACGTGACTGATAACGCGGCAATAATCTGAATGAAAAATGGCGGCAGCGCAGCGCGCCCTAGTAGCTTTATCAGAAGAGTAATTAAAAAACCTATGATAAAGGCAGCCAGGATAATCGGTATAGACGTCGTGTAGAGCGCAACCGAGCCGGCACTCAGGCCGCCGCCAGCAATATAACTGATAATGCCAGGATAGCGCTTATTGTTGGCAATGATGGCATCGAGTTCATTTTCGGCATCATCTAGAGTGACTTTATGGTTGGCAATTTGGCTGGCTAGGTTTTGTAATTTGCGCATTAGCCGGTAATCGGTAGCGCGCGGCGAGATAGTGCGGATCAGTGTCAACGGTTCGCGATCGATGCCGCGGTCTTGCGAGAGCGTAATTTGATTAAAGCTGACATCGATATGTACTTTTCGCTTGCAATATGTGTCGGTTACCCCGAGCGCCATATGCACGACGCTATTCGCTGGCGTGCCCATTGATAGCAAATGGTCTGACATGTTCATAACCAGCCGCAAGGCTCGCATATTAGGCGTCAGTGTCTCATCGATTTTCTCGATATCAACTTGATCAGCGTCGTCGGTTGCTGTCAAGATGCTTGTTAGCGGGTGGCGCATAAAGCGAATAAGCGGATTCATATCTTGATTATGGCAAAAAATCTATTAGTATTCTAGAGGCATATGATGTCATTTTCACAACTCCTTCAGCGGGTCATGGTTGCGGTTGCTGATATGTTGAATGCTATCGAAATTAACCCGCTTTTGCTATACTGATTTAATATGGGTAGACAGGGGTTATCGCGCGATCAAGTAGTTATTCAACGCCAGAAATATGGTGAGAATCGGTTGCCTGACCGCGAAAATAAAAGCATTGTTAGGCTGATCTTGACAATTATTAGCGAGCCGATGATTTTCTTGTTGCTGGCAGTGGTAGTGGTCTACTTTTTCTTGGGTGATTGGCACGAAACGGTGGTTCTGGCGCTGTCGGTAGTTGGCGTGGTGACTCTAGAATTGTATCAAGATTCTAAAACTGAGCGGGCGTTAGAAGCACTGCGATCGTTATCTGCGCCGCAATGCCAGGTGGTGCGCGCTGGCGAATATGTTACCATTCCTAGCGTAGAAGTGGTAGTTGGCGACATTTTGATTATCGGCGAAGGTAGCCGAGTGGCTGCTGACGGTAAGCTCATTGAATCATCAAACGTTGCTGCTAACGAAAGTATTTTGACTGGCGAATCGCTGCCAGTCGAAAAGACTACTGGGGGTCAAGTATTCTCTGGCACGGTAATAACATCTGGACACGGACTCGTCGAAGTAACCACTGTCGGGGAGCAGACCGAAATGGGGCGCATTGGCGTGTCGCTGCACGAAATTAAGCCAGAAAAGACATTATTGCAAAAGGAAGTTGGCCGAGTTGTGCGCTATATAGCGGTGGCGGCAGTGTTCTTGGCCATGTTGTTGACGTTGCTGTTTTGGCTGCTGCGCGGCGACTTTTTGCATGGTTTTTTGGCGGGACTGACGTTGTCGATTGCGATTTTGCCCGAGGAATTCCCGGTGGTTCTGTCGGTATTTATGGCGCTGGGAGCTTGGCGCTTGGCCAAGAGCAACGTGCTAGCGCGCAAGAATCAGACTATCGAGACACTTGGCGGCGCAACGGTGCTTTGCACGGACAAAACTGGGACATTGACCGAGAACCGCATGGCCATAACTCAAGTTATCGGCCTTGACGGTAGAGATGTCGATGGCGCTGGGCGCAGCGAAATTGTCGCATATGGTATCTTGGCGTCGCAAAAAAATCCGTCCGATCCGATGGAAGAGGCATTCTTGGCGGCAGCCGATGATCTGGCAGCGATTTATAACGGCATGGATATCATCAAAGAGTATACGCTAGATAGCCATTCGTTTTCGGTAGTGCAAATTTGGGGGCGGGACGGCAAGCCTGAGCTTGTAGCGCTGAAAGGGGCTCCAGAGGAGGTTTTTCGACTTTGCCGCTTACCCAACGACAAACAGAAACGGTTGCAGGAGATTGCCGACGATGCCGCCGATGACGGCCTGCGTGTACTAGCAATTGCTAAAGCAGCAGCGAAAAGTATCGCGCCTTCTCGCGATGGCTATCAATACGAGCTGCTAGGTTTGGTGGGGTTGTCTGATCCGATTCGTACCGAGGCTAAGGATGCTGTCGCCTTGGCACACCGAGCTGGCATCAAAGTGATTATGCTAACTGGCGACCATACCGAAACAGCGCGGCGTATCGGCCGCGAGATTGGTTTGAATACTGAGCGGGTGATAACTGGTCAAGAATTTTTGTCGATGAACGAAAAGCAGCAGCGCGAGATTGTCAAAACTACAGAAATCTACAGCCGCGTCGCGCCAAATGTCAAGCTGGCGATTATTTCCGCTCTTAAGCAAAACGGCGAAGTGGTAGCGATGACTGGCGACGGCGTTAATGACGGCCCGGCCCTCAAGAGCGCGCATATCGGTATCGCCATGGGCCAGCGCGGCACCGACGTTGCTCGCGAGGCGTCGTCTATCGTGCTGCTGGATGATAACTTCGCCTCAATTGTTCAAGGCGTGCGTATCGGCCGAAGGATTTTTGCTAATTTGCAAAAAGCGGTGATGTATATCATGATTGTGCATATACCGATTGCTGCGTTGTCAATTGCGCCGGTATTGCTTGGTTGGGAATTGATTTTACTGCCAATTCACATCGTATTTTTTGAATTTATTATTGATCCTGCTTGTACGTTAGTGTTCGAGGGCGAGCCAGAGGATGAAGACACGATGCGCCGGCCGCCGCGGCGAATTTCGCAGCCATTATTTAGTCGAGCGTTAGTGCTAGAAAGTTTAGCAATTGGCGGATTGCTGGCGCTGATGGCCATTCTAATTCATGGCGGGATGCTGGGCAGCGGTGCTTCTAGCGATCAAGCGCGAGCGGTAACTTACTTAACGATAATTCTAGCTAATATTGGTATGATTTTGGCGCTATCCGGCCGCAAAATCATTCGCTTGGCTGTTAAACAGCGTGGCAAGAATGCCTTGGCTATTGTGGTGGTCACGGCTTCTGTCGCCTTGGCGGCGGTCTATAGTCTGCCATTTCTGCGCAATTTATTCAAAATCGCACCGTTATCGCCAGCTGAATTCGGCTTAGCGGCAACCGCGGCGATTATTGCGTCGCTGCTGGCGGCAATTGTGCGTAAACTATGGCAATAATCGAGATTTTATGCTATAATGAAAGGATAAACTAGAGAGGGGAAATAATGGCAACGTCAAAGAAGCAACGTGCTGGCATTTTGATTATTGTGGTCGCGACCGTTCTAGGTACGCTAGGATCATTCGCAGTGATGATTTTATCAATGCAGTCAAACAAGCAAGCTCAGGCGGACTACCAAAAAGTTCTAAGCGAATATAAAAAAGAACAAGCTGCTTACGAGCAAAAAAAACAAGCGCAAGCCGACAAGCTGTCAGCTAAATATTACGAGACGTTCAAGCAGTATTCTAGCCAAGTTGCAAAGTTCGAAATCGATAGCGTCAAATCACTAGCAACCGAAGATCTAACAGAGGGCGATGGCGCATTGATAGACGATAAAACTAATTTTGCGGCTTATTATATTGGCTGGGATGCAAATGGTGATATCTTTGATCAGAGCATTGATAACAATAAGCTGAAAACGCCATTGCCAGTAAGCGGGTTGAGTACGGCTGGTATAATCAAAGGCTGGAAAGAAGGTCTGAAAGGAATGAAAGTCGGCGGCGTGCGTCTATTGTCTATCCCGGCGGACAAAGCTTACGGCGAGGCCGGCAGCAAAGACTCTAAAGGCAAGCAAATTATCGCGCCGAACATGCCATTGAAATTCGTCGTTATGGCGATTCCAGCGCCAGAAACGATTAGCCAACCAGATATGACGAAATTAATGAATGCATATCAGCAAGCTCAGCAAGCGCAGTAAGACGAGGAGGAAATCTGCATGGAAGATATAAAACCTGTGGTGATGATTGGCGCTGGCCCGAGTGCACTAGCGGCAGCGATTTATACTACGCGCGAGGGTATTGACACTACTCTCTACGAGAAGGGTGTTGTTGGCGGTCTAGCGGCAATTACCGATAAAATCGACAACTATCCTGGTTTTCCCGACGGTGTCCCAGGTATGGAATTAGCGGATAATCTGCGCAAGCAAGCTGAGCGCTTTGGTGCCAAGATTGATTACGGCGACGTTTCAGCGCTGCGTCATCAGGATGGCGTTAATATTTTGACAGTTGACGGTCAAGAGGTTAAAGCTCGCGCTGTACTGATTGCTACAGGCAGCGGTTATAAGAAACTTGGCATTCCTGGCGAGGCAGAATTTTATGGCCGCGGTGTGCATTATTGTGCGACCTGCGATGGTGCTTTTTATAAAGGTAAAAGGTTAGTCGTTGTTGGTGGCGGCAACTCGGGTGTGCAGGAAGCGATGTTTTTGACGCGTTTTGCCGAGCATATCGATTTGCTGGTGCGAAGTTCCGTAAAGGCCAGCAAGGCTCTACAGGACGATTTGCAGAAATACATTGATAATGGCAAAATTACCGTACATTTGCAAACAGTAGCGCAAGAAATCGTCGGCGAGGACGGCGCGGTGGCGGCGGTGCGGGTGCTCGAAAACGGCGCAGAAACGACTTTCGAGGCTGACGGCGTGTTCGTTTTCATCGGCTTGAAGCCGAATACGCAGTTTTTGGCGGATAGCGGCGTTGAGTTTGATGAGTACGGCTTCATCAAAACCGACGATCGTTTGGCGACGGCTTTGCCGGGCGTATTTGCCAGCGGCGATGTCCGTAGCGGCGCTACCATGCAGGTGGCTAGTGCTGTCGGCGAGGGAGCAACGGCGGCGCTGAGTATCCGCGAATATTTAGAAAGCGTCAAATAACTGCTGCTATTCGACGTATTTCTTGCGGAAAGCTTCGAGTTGTTTAATGATGGCCGGGTCGCTAGTCTCGAGAGCGATTTCGCGCGTGCCCATGATGCCAGAGCCGCGCATGAAATTATGCGACCCTGATAGTGCTATTTTCGAGCCGTCAGGCATCGTGAAAACAATGAATTTGGCGTGCAGATATTGCGGATGCTGATATAGGGTTTGTTGCCGGCTGGTTAAAGTGCCGAGTTTGATGAGAAGTTTATTGATCGGCGAGGCGGTACGCCAATTATTGAAATACAATTTGGTATTTTTGCGCTTGAGAATGCGGTTGAGTCTACCAGTCGGGCAGTACTGCGATACTAGTACGATGTTTTCAGCTTGTTCGGCTAGGTCGCAGGCGCGCTTGTAAATGAGAGAATTAGTTGGCAAGCCCTGATCAACCAGGACAGTCGAGTGTTCGTCGAGGCCAAACATTGAATTGCGAATCGAACCGCCGCGCTTGTCGGCGCGAGCGATAAGGTATTGCTCGTTAGATAGCTTATCAGCTAACACTTTATTATCAAATCGGAACATGTAATCGACATTAGCTAGGCTCTCGTGGTCCATATTGACACCGCCGCAAGCGTAGACTATGTCGTCAACAATCGACCATTTGCTGTGAGTGCGGCCAGTCATTAGCATATTAGCCTTTTGGCCGAGCCAGCGAAAAGCCACGCCCGCCTTTTTTAGCCGCCGTTCTAATTTCATGGCGTGAACGGCGCGCGATGGCTGGCGGCGCGGTGAACGCAGAATGAATTCCTTCGGTTCGAGATAAGTGAATGAATCGGCGCAAACCGAGGCTGGCACGCCGCGCTCAGCCGCTGCGCGCTCGACGGCGGCGATTACTGCTTCGGTGTGCTTGTCATCGGCGCGAAAGGTGGTCGCTACCATATTGACGCGCTGCTTGGCGTTATCAATTTTAACTGCTAAATCCGACATATAGTCTTCTGCTGTCAATAGCGTCGGACTCTTTTTCTTACTCATATCTCTATTAGTATACTCTATAGCGTAAAAAACTGATACTATATAGGTAGTAACTGTAAGCAAAGGAGCAATATGGCAGATTTTAATAAAGTTCTTGACCCGGGAGATGTCGATGGTGGACTGGTCAATACGGTAGTAGAAATCCCCGAAGGGTCGCGCCTGAAAGTCGAATGGGATCGGCAGCGGGCGGTCTTTATGCTGGACCGCGTCGAGCCGAAGATTTTTGCTAAGCCGTGTAATTACGGCTTTATTCCGCAGACGCTTGATGAGGACGGCGATGAGCTAGATACGCTGATTATTTGCCCAGAGCCGCTAACGACTGGCGTGTGGTTGGAGGCGCGTATTATTGGTGTGCTGCGCTTCGAAGATGACGGTGAAGTTGACGATAAAGTAGTCGTGGTGCCGGCTGACAATCGCGACGATGATCGTATTAACTCGCTCGACGACATTCCGCAGCTGGTTAAGCAGCTTGAGCATCACTTCACTCATTACAAAGATCTCAAGAAGCCAGGCAGTACTATCGTCAAGGGCTGGGGCGATGTCGAGGAAGCCAAGACGATTGTCAAACAATGCATTGACCGCTATAATAATCAGTAATAAACTTAAACGGAGCAAATTATGGATTATTATGATTATTCAACTTCGACTTATGCGGCTAGCAGCGATGTCGGTGCGGTTGCAGTTGTAATTTGGCTGTTTGTCATCTTAATTGTAATGGCAGTTTCCATACTAATGATTATCGCCATGTGGCGAATCTTTACCAAGGCTGGCAAGCCAGGCTGGGCGTCATTAGTGCCAATATACAACATGGTAGTAATGATGCAGATTGTCGGCCGGCCAGAGTGGCAAGTCGTACTGATGTTCTTGCCGTTTGCCCATATATACATTTCGATCGTGTTACCGCTAGATTTAGCAAAATCGTTCGGCAAAACGACTGGTTTTGGCGTTTTGATGATCTTCTTCCCGGCGATTATGAACCCGATTTTGGCGTTTGGCTCAAGCCGCTATGTTGGCCCGGTTATGCGGCAGCAACCAGTCTACGGCCAGCCGCCGCAGCCTGGGTATTACGCACACCACCACGCCAACCGACAAC